>WSSedL1CaDRAFT_10000267_pt1 | contig 36748 bp, 29 predicted proteins | sample WetSurSL1Cattail_FD_9464 | JGI IMG/M metagenome (IMG submission 9464)
CTAATTATCTCACTGTATCCCGATACTGGTTCGGGGTCATTCCGGTAATCCTTTTAAAGATCTGGCTAAAGTACTTTTCATCCTTGTATCCTACCTCAATGGCGATTTCATAGATTTTGGCGTGAGAATCATGTAACCGTTCTTTGGCTTTCTGGATCCGGATCTCATGGAAACAGTCGACAAAGTTCTTTTGCAACACCTGTTTAAATAGGGTGCTTAAATATCCGGACGAAACAAAGACTTTTTGAGCCACGCTTTCCAAACTCAAATCTTCGGCAAAATTCTCTTCAATATATTGCAAAGCATTATTCACTACCTTCCATTGATTCTTATGGGAGGGGTTCTGCTCAATAATCATATTCAGACAAGCCTTGATTTTTTGTTTCAATTCGTCCAAAGTTGCAATGCGGGACAGTTCATCCAGGAACGCCAGATTGGGTCCAAAAACACTTTCGGTATTGAGTCCTCTTTCAACACAGACATGATATACCGAGCAAATCAAGGCAGTCACCATTCGCTGCACATCATCCTTGGAATTGATCCCGGGCCGGGTTAACTGAGTGAAAAAATCGTCCAGAGCCGGTTCCATCCGCTGATCATCACTGGTCCGGATGCATTGAATGATCGCGCTCTCTTCTTGAATGGAGATATTACTCCTGATGAAGCTGTCATCCACGATCTGGGTGTAACGGATAATCCGGTCCGGTCCTTCCCAAAAGCCCTGTTCCACTGCAGAAAATGCTGAGTTAAACGAGCTATACAAATAACTCAGATCGCGAGCGGGCTCTCCCAGTCCGATGGTAACAGTGGCTTTTAAGCCGCTTGCCACCCTTTGGCGTAACCGTTCGATTCTTAAAACAAATTTCTCTATATCCTCCGCTGTCAAATTCCACAAGATCAACCAATCATCATTATAATCACAGATCATATTTTTCAAAGCCGGCGTTGTTTCCAGGGATTCTAAAATTAAATTATGAACTGCCAGCTTAACCAGTTCCAATTCTTTGCCGGAGGTGCGGGCCAGCATTTTCAGGTTATCGATTCTTACAATGGCAACTCCAATATCTTCTTCAGCAACTTCCACCTCATACAACCGCCAGCGAACCAAAGCCGTTTGATTATCAATGGTTTCATGCTGAATCAAGTAAATGAGTAATTTCTCCCGTAATAAATCCAGGTTTTCGCGAAATTGCTCCTGCAAATACTCCCATTGATTCACCTCAATCTCTTCCGCCAGAATCTGTTCCCGCATTTTTTGAATCACGGCTAAGATATCTTGAGGGCGGCACGGCTTTAACAGGTAATCCGAGACTCCGCTCCGCAGGGCTTGTTGACAATAGCGAAAATCATCATAGCCGCTGAGGATGGCTACCTTCGGAATATGGTTCTCCTCCGGCAGTTGCTCTAAAACTTCCAGACCATTCATCACCGGCATCCGGATATCCAGTAACATCATATCCGGTTTTAGATCCGCAATCATCTGCAGTGCTTCACGTCCATTGGTCGCAAGGCCGGCCACAATAATTCCATAATCGCCCCAAGGGATGGCCCGATTGATTCCCTCCCGGATTTCAGCTTCATCATCCGCGATAATCAATTTTAAATTCCGCTCAACCATGATGTTTCTCCCAATTGCAGGATTTCGGTACTACAATAATCACTGTAGTGCCCTTTCCAGGGATACTGTCAAAAATCAACTGGTAATTTGATTCATAGTATAGCTCCAGTCTTTCCAGTACATTTCGGATTGCATAACCGCCGGAGACTGTAACCGGGTTATTTTCAACCGGATCTCCTTTGGTCAAAATCCGGTGGATTTTATCTTGGTCCATACCGATCCCGTTATCCATAATCTTAAAGCTTATCCGCTCATCGGTTAAATCTCCGCTAATTTGAATGTGCCCGGGTGTTTCCAAACCTTCGATGCCATGGATAATCGCATTCTCGACAAACGGTTGCAAAACCAATTTCGGCATGGTTAACTCCAAGAGTTTTTCATCGAGATCAATTTCGTAAGTCAACTTATCTTTAAAACGGATCTGTTGCAAGACTAGATAATACTCAATTAACTCTTTTTCTTGAGTTACCGTTGTTAATTCATTACCCCGGTTAAGGCTTAAACGGAAGATCCGGGACAAAGCATAAACCATTTCGCTGATCTCCGGCAGATGATTTTTTTCAGCCTTCCAAAATATCGTATCCAGCGTATTGTACAAAAAATGGGGATTAATCTGAGCTTGTAACGCATTGAGTTCCGCTTCCCGCTCCCGGATCTGTAATTTATAAACCCGGTCGATCAAATCTTTAATATCGACAATCATGGCATTGTAACCCCGGCCCAATTGGCCGATCTCATCCTCGCTGCTGAAATTGACCTGTTGGGTTAAATCGCCCTTCTGCACTTTCTTAATGGATGCCAGTAATTGTTGTAACGGATTGGTGATGATACTCGTGATATAACTTGAAAAAACCAGCATTAAAATATAACAGCCTAGGCAAACCATTAAAATAACCAACCCAATGGAATTAATATTATGAGTCAAAACCGCAGTGGGAGTCAAGGCGACAATTTTCCATCCGCTTACAGCGGAAGTGCTATAGGTTAGCATCATTCGGCGCCCCTTAAATTGGATGATTTGCGATGCCGAAGCGGCGCTTGGCAACTTGCCCCCTGAAAAATGCGTCAATAGTTGCCGGTACGAAGAAGGGGAATCGGAACCCGAGATAATGGTCCCATGCCCGTCAATAATAAAGATACTGCCCCCTGCCGGAACATTCATCCGGTACATCGAACGGATATTTTTCTCATTGAGCCATAATAACAAGACCCCCATGGTATCAAAATTGTTTATATTTTTCACCACCCGGTAAAGCACAATCCGGGATACTCGCGAATCATAGATTATCGGAGGGATATTATTGTAATACTCCACTCCGATTTGGCCGTTTAATATCTTAGCCCTTTTAAAGAGAGGGTTTCGTTGAAATTCGGCGAAAGAAACCACACTACTACCTGTAAAATCAGTCCCCACGCTGTAATTCAATCCGTTGACGCCATACACGGTTATCATGGAGATAAAGCTTTTAGCAGCCATGATTGTGTTTAAATAAACAAACGGCTCCCATGAAGAATACTTCATGCGGTATATTTGAACATCCGGAATTTTCAAAATTCGTTGCATGTTTGAATCAATAATGATTAACGAGGAGATGTCTTCAGCATCACCAAGCAGCTGATCCAAGTTGTTGGCGACTTGTCTTACCAGGGCCAGTTGGGATTGGGTTACTTTATTCACAACCTGATCAACTGCAATCGAATAAGAATAAAATCCTACGGTTAGTATGGCCAGAAATAGAATCAGCGCCATAAAAACAAGAATCTTTACTTTTAGGCTCAAGCGTTGAAGTCCATTGGTTACAATTAAAAGTTTTTTATCCAGGATTATCACTCCCCGATCATATTTTCGCTTTTTCGGCGAAAACACCTGCGCCCCCATAAGCTCTGAAAATTTTAAACTATTTCTGAAATTTTTCCCCTTACAATTGGGTTTCGGATATGTAACAATTACATCATTAAAAGACTGTTTCCCGACAGTCCTTCCAAAAATTAAAAGGAGGGTAAATAATGAAACGAGTTTTAGTTTTTTTCTGTGTAGGAGTCCTTTTATGCGCTGTATTATTAGCGAGTGCCTTCAGCGCGGAACCCAAAATCACCCTGCGGATGGGCGATCCTCATCCTGATCGCCAACATACATGGGGTGCGGTGATTGAACAAATCAATACCGCTTTTGAAAAAGCGCACCCCAATGTAAAAATCGTTTCCGAATCTTATCAAGACCAAGCATGGCAACAAAAAGTGAAGATTTATGCCGCTTCCAATCAACTCCCGGATGTCTTTAAATACTGGTCTTTCGCTCAATATACCGGGGCCCTTGCCAATGCCGGCTTATTGTTGCCGATCCCGGAGAAACAGTTTGCGGGCATGGGTTGGCTTCCTGGGACCCTTGATCCCAATCGTTTCAATGGCAAATTATACGGTCTGCCGATTTCCGTTGATTTCTTGGTTATTTATTACAATAAAGCTCTCTTTGATAAATATGGTGTAAAAGTTCCCGCCACCATTGATCAATTGATTGCCACCGCCAAGGTTTTCCGCGATAACAATGTAATCCCAATGGTTACCGATGGTAAGGACGCTTGGCCGCTTAATCTGCTGTGGGACAATCTGGTCATCCGAACGACCGGCAATCCGACCCTCATTCCCAAAACGATGGCCCGCAAATTTAAATTTACCAATCCACTCTTTATGGCGGGGACCAAAATGTATAAACAGCTTATTGACAACAAACTGTTCGCCGATGATCTGCTTACTTCCGATTATGGCGCTTCCCGTAATCTTTTTGGTCAGGAAAAAGCCGCTATGTATCTGATGGGTTCTTGGGAACAGGGACTCTCCACCGACACTTCATTTTCAGAGCCTTTCCGCAATAATGTCGGTGTAATGAAGATCCCAGCCGGCCCCAAAGGCACAATCGATGATCTGCAAGCATGGGGTGGCGGAAACTATGTTATCAGCGCCCACACCAAATATAAGTCATTATGCCTTGATTACTTAAAGATGTATTATACAATGTTCCCTAAATTAGTCTGGGAAAATAAAGTTTGTATCCCAGCCCAAAAGATAATGACCAGTTCCTCGGATAATCAACTTTCCAAAGAATTGATGTCAATTTTGAGTAGTGCTAAAACGACCAGTGGAACTGTTCATATCGATCTTTCCACCGCCGATTTCAATACCACGGGTAACAAACTGATTCAAGAATTAACCGCCGGGATTAAAACTCCGGAACAATTCTTATCCGAATTGGATGCCGCAGCCGAAACCGCATCCAAGAGCAAGTAAATAAATAAACAATGTGGGCAGACTTAAGTTTCTGCTCACATTCTTATTTTCACGAAGCATCTCAAATAAATATTTTAGCGAGTGATCAAGATGAACAAATTTTTCTCCAACAAAAAAGACATTTTCCTGATGGTTCTGCCGGGGGTTGCTTTTTTATTGTTCGCGATGTTCTTGCCTATCTTGATGAGTGTGTATTATGGGATGACCGATTGGAGCGGCATCGGCAAGCCCAATTTTATCGGAATTGCCAATTTTAAAGCAGTTCTTTTTAAAGACCCTATATTTTGGGTCTCGTTACTCAATGCGTTAATACTTAGCTTAGTTACTATATTCATTCAAAACCCAATCGCTTTTGCCGTTTGCGTTATGCTTATCGCCTGTAAAAAAGGAGAACGCTTTTTCCGGACGGTCTATTTTATCCCCGCAGTCATTTCCGTCGTTGTCACCACCCGGCTATGGGTCCAGATTTTCAGTCCGCAGTTCGGTCTTTTAAATAAATTTCTATCTTTGATTGGCTTGGGTTTTCTGAAGACCGATTGGCTTAGCAATGTTCATACCGCACTGGGATCGGTAATTTTCATTGCAGTATGGCAGGGTTTTGGTTGGGCAATACTTTTCTACTATTCCGGTCTGGTGGGCATACCGAAGGAATTACAAGAAGCTGCCAGGATTGATGGAGCCAGCGGAGTTAAATTATATACCAAAGTCGTTTTACCGCTGATGATGCCGGTTATTAAGGTAATCATCCTTAATGCCTTGATTAACTGCTTAAAGCAGATGGAAACCGTTTATTTATCGACCGGGGGTGGGCCGGGAGATGTGACGCAATTCTTGGCCAATTATTTGTATCAAAAAGCATTTGTGTCCAGTCAATACGGATATGGAAATGCGATATCGGTTTTGTTTGTAATCATCTGCATATTAGCGACTTACTTACTGAACCGTTTTACCAAGGAAGACGTAGGCGAATTTTAATACCAAGGTGCATACAAAAAGGAACGCATCAATCAAATTCAACTTGGTATATAATACAAAATTTGCATATATTAGCGTTTTTTTAATGCCAATTGTATTAAGGACTGGAGGACCTATTATGGCAACAAATATTGATATAAAGCAAATGCAAAAAAAATTTCCAAGCGTTCATACCGGTGAAAACGAAAATAAAAGCCCACTTACAATAAAGAAATTAATAATCTATATCGTTTTAATAGCCTTGGCTATCGGGCAACTTTTCCCGCTCATTTGGTTATTTGACTATTCATTAGTGAAAAGCGGCGATTTATTCGGCGCCGAGTTTATGAAGCTCCCTAATCCGCCGCTATGGAATAATTTTGCGCGCGCCTGGGTGGATGGCAAGATTTTTCATTACTTCATCAATAGTTGCATCATCGTTGGTGTTTCGGTGCTTTTATCGATGCTCGTTTCACTCCTTTTGGCTTACGCCTGTACCCGGATGGAATGGAAACTGCGGGGAATCGTATTTGGTTTTGCGCTGATCGGGATGATGATCCCTATCCATGCCACTCTTTTACCCAACTTTTTACTTTTTAATTTTTTTCATTTGCTCAATACTCATATCGGTTTAATTATTCCTTACGTAGCCTTTACCATACCGCTTAATACCTTTATGCTGTCCGGATTTTTGAAAACGATTCCCCGTTCCCTGGAAGAATCGGCCATGATAGACGGATGTAATATTTGGGGCACTCTATTTAAAATAATCGCCCCGGTCACCAAACCTGCCTTGATTACCGTAGCCATTATAACTTTTGTGAACAATTGGATCGAGTTTATCATGGCCAATACCTATTTATCATCTGATGATGTTAGGACCTTGCCTTTCTCAGTTATTAACTTTATCGGTTATTACAGTTCGGATTATGCCCTCCAATTCGCTTGTATGGCAATAGTCGCCATACCGTCATTACTGATTTATTTTGCCTTAAATAAATATATTACCGAGGGTGTTACCATGGGAGCGGTCAAAGGTTGATTCAAAAGATATCTAGAAGGCATATCCGATATGCCAATAAACTGAAGCGCTGATAGAAGTATCTATCGTTCCGATAAACCTTAATAAAGGGGAATAAAACCATGCCAAAATTAACTTTTCCAAAGGATTTTATCTGGGGGGCGGCGACAGCCTCCTATCAAATTGAGGGCGCTACCCAAGAAGACGGCCGGGGCGAATCGATCTGGGACCGTTTTAGCCATACTCCGGGCAAGGTCAAAAATGACGAAACCGGCGATATCGCTTGCGATCACTATCATCGGTTCCAGTCCGATGTAGCTTTGATGAAAACGATGGGACTTAAGGGTTACCGTTTCTCGATAGCTTGGCCGCGGATTTTCCCTACCGGTAAAGGTCAGCCTAATCAGAAGGGAATCGATTTTTATAAAGCCTTATTAGATGAGTTGTTACGTCAGGAGATTGATCCATTAGTCACTTTGTATCATTGGGATCTGCCCCAGGCCCTTCAAGATCAAGGCGGTTGGGACAACCGGCAGACGGCTGATTATTTTAGCGACTACGCTGCCTATGTATTTGACGCTTTAGGTGATCGGGTTAAAAAATGGCTGACGCTCAACGAACCGTCCATTATTTCGCTTAACGGAAACGCCATCGGCGAACATGCGCCCGGTTTTACCGATTATGCTTTGGCGATTCGGGTATCGCATCATTTAAACCTGGCTCATGCCAAAGCCATTAAAATTTACCGGCAATCGGGGCAAAAAGGTGAGATCGGAGCCACCCTAAATCTTACCACGGTTTATCCGGCATCGGATACCCCGGAGGATAAGGCAGCCGCTTGGAGAGTTGATGGTCATAATAATCGCTGGTATTTGGATCCGGTATTAAAGGGAATCTATCCCGACGATATGTTGAAACTATATTGTGAAAAACTTAATGCTCCGATCATCCGATCCGGCGATTTAGAATTATTGGCTTCTACCAAAATCGATTATTTAGGCGTAAATTACTATTCCCGCAAGCTGGTCAAAAATTCCCTCGACAATTCACTCCTACGTCACGTGGAATTAAGACCCGAAGGCTCCTCCTATACGTACATGGATTGGGAAATTTATCCTCAGGGTTTATCTGATTTGTTGATTCAGCTTGATCGGAACTACCATCATCCCCGGATTTTTATCACTGAAAATGGCGCTGCCTTCAATGATCAGTTGCAAGATAATCGGGTCCATGATAGGGACCGCATCAACTACATCAAGGCTCATTTCGCAGCCGCTTATCGGGCTATCCAAAGCGGTGTTGCTTTAGAAGGTTATTATGTGTGGTCTTTATTGGATAATTTTGAATGGGCCCACGGTTGTAGTAAACGGTTCGGCCTGATTTTTATTGATTACCCTACCCAAGCAAGAATATGGAAAGAAAGCGCTTATTGGTATCAGGATGTGATTACGAATAACGGTTTTAATGCATAAGATGATTGGCGTCCATGGAACCGACCGGTTTGGCCGGGATCAGTACTTGCGGCCTTAGCTTGGAAAACAAGTTAAAATAATCACAGGCCGCAGCTTTTTCGATCATTGTCAAATGCACTGGATCCACTATTCCGCTTTGATGAACCCTGCTGCCCAAGAAATGGACACAAAACTGCCCTGGAAAGTCATTCCCGACAATTGATTTCTGACCATGGGGCATTCCATTGATTGATGCAGCAATCAAAAAATTGCGGAGACAGACCACAACCGCCCGACGCTTCCAGCTCCATTTGCCATCATACACCGCCAACATCGTTTCCGTGTCTTCCTTGGTCAAAGGTTCCACATCAGCATGAAGATAGCCGTAAAGTCTTCTGGCTCGAAATGATTGACCGGTTTCAACATCAATAATCAATGCGGTCTCTCCATCTTGCCATAAGTTGTTTACAATAGACCAAGGAATTGCCTTAACGCCGTTAACCCGCCCTCGCGAAGCAAATTGAGTCATCACTTCATCACTACCGGGCACCATCTTCTTTAACTCTATTTTTTTATCCGCATTCATAGCGACTCTAAACCCCGTCATTGTCTCAGGACCAACAATACCGTCGGCTGTTAAGCCGTGTTCGAGTTGAAAAGATTTAACTGCCTCAGCGGTGTCTCTGCCATAGAAACCGCTGGGTTTTTGTCGTAAATAATTCAATTGCTTTAAGTAACTCTGGATCTCGGTTACCCGGCGTCCCTGAACCCCTATCCTGATAAGGGTACCGCTACCAAAGGTAACACCCCAACTGACATCATGAATACACAGAGTTAAGCCCAAAGTCAATATCAGTATATAGTATAAACTTCTAATTTTAGCCATTTTGGCTATCCTTTCATTATTAACTTTTCTTGCCTTTAAATAAGTTGAAAGCTAACTCCCAAAAAGCGCGCCACCAACGAATAATTAGGTTGGCAGGCTTTACTTTTATCATAGAATAAACTGCGACGCTCGCTATTTCCTTGTGATTAACCAACGCTTTCAAAGTGCCAATCTTTGTACCCGCGTTGATCGGTAATTTTAAGTTTTTAAGAACTTCTAATCTTGTTTGGATGACCTGTTCCGGACCCCGCGCTATAACTGTCCCAAACTCAGTCTTTAGTCTAACCGGGACATGACTGGGCCGGGCATCCTTGATATATATCTTTCCCACTTCACCGGGTCTCCCAATCTGTTGCCATTGAAAATTACGAAAACCATAATCTAGTATGCGTTTACTCTGTTCTACTCTTTGATCATCACTGTCGGCGCCAAGAATTATGCTTAGGAGGCGGAAGTCGCCTCTTTTGGCGGTTGCCGATAGACAAAACTTGGCCTCATCCGTATGCCCCGTTTTTAAACCATCCGCACCCCTGTAAAGCCTAATTAATTCATTGGTATTTCGTAAAACAAACTTGCCGTTCCGAAAGCTATCAAGCCATATTGAAGTAAATTTCAATATTTCAGGATATTTCAGCAATTCCCGTGAGATAACCGCCAGATCGTAAGTACTGCTGTAATGAGCCGGATCAGGCAAACCCGTCTCATTATCAAAATGGGTGTCCTTCAAACCCAGTTTTTTGGCCCTTTGATTCATGGCCTCCACGAAATCATCCACCGAACCATAAAGATGTTCTGCAACAGCGGCACTGGCATCGTTCGCCGAAACAACCGCAATTGCCTTAAACATCTCTCGGAGCGGAAACTCTTCTCCTTCTTTCAAAAACACCTGGGAACCACCCATCTCGTATGCCTTAGCCGATGTTGTGATTGTCTCATCCCATTTAATCCGGCCCTGGTGAACCGCTTCCAAGATGAGCAACATCGTCATAACCTTGGTAACACTGGCAGGTGGTAGCCGTTGATGTTCATTCTGAGCATATAATACCCGACCGGAAATCGGGTCCATCAAGATAGCTGCCCTGGCGTTGATTGAAAAACCATGAGCGATTGAATTTGGTAGTAATAACAAACCAAAGCAAAGTATGATAATACCAAGTTTGTTTAAGCGCAAATAATCTTGCCCCCTCTTTTCTTAAGGATTCCCAAAATAGTTCCATATTATAACTACCACATTATTCAAGAAAGGGTTGGAGGTACCACCTGATTAATTAGCAGAGTATAAGTCTGCGGCCGGTGGAGAAATTAAAAAAATCAATTCGCCGTGATTTCAACCCAAATTTGTTACTATTGAGATGCGAATTTCATCCTTTCGCTTATCTATCATTTTTCAAAATTTTTTCCACCCAATTTAATGTTTTCCTTTGAACCAAATTTGTTACTAGAAGATTAAATATATTAAGGAAAGATTAAATATTTTATTTGGTAATTAAGCTTATGTTGTATTAGTATTAAGGGTGTTATATAATCAATTACGGATTTGGTAATTTGTATTATTTAGCTCCACTTTCTACTATTGTAACTGGATTTAGAAATGTTTATTTTAAAAATTAACGATGTTTGCTGTTGATTGACAATTGTCTCAGAGCCGTAACCTTGAAAGGGTGAATATAATGTTTAGAGTAACTGCAAAAGAAGAGATATTTTTCGATTTATTTGTGGAAACAATTGAAACATCCTGTAAAGCCGCACGAATGCTGGAAGACCTTATGTTCAATTATTGTGATGTCACTCAAAAAATTAAGGCCATCGAAGAAACCGAACATTTATGTGATCAGTCGGTCCATCAGATATTGAAACAATTAAACAAATCCTTTATTACCCCCATTGATCGTGAAGACATTCATGTATTGGCCAAAGAGCTGGATAATATTACGGATTTTATTGAATCCACCGCACATCGTTTTCACATGCTGAATGTTAAAACCATTCATGAAGAATCAAAATCCCTGGCGAAATTAATCGTGCAATGCACCGCCGAGTTGCGGGAAATTATGGCGGATTTGAAAAATATGAAAAAAAGTACCACCTTGCAAAAACGAATTATTGAAGTAAATCGTTTGGAAAATGAAGGCGATGAGATATTTCGTTCCGCTATCTCCCGACTCTTTGCTTCGGAGACCGATCCGCTGGAAGTCATTAAGTGGAAAGAGATTTATGAGTACCTGGAGAATACCTTGGATGCTTGCGAGGATGTTGCAAATATCTCCGAAGGGATCATAATGAAAAATGCTTAGCTTAACCTTAATTTTCATTATCTTGTTGGCGATAACCTTCGATTTTATCAATGGCTTTCATGATACCGCCAATTCGATTGCCACTTCGGTATCGACCCGGGTTCTTTCTCCCAGAACTGCAATTATGATGGCAGCTTCCTTAAATTTTCTGGGTGCGCTGATCAGTGAGAAAGTAGCCAAAACCTTTGCCAATGGTTTGGTGGATAACAGCATGATAGTCGGCAATGTAATCATTGCCGCCCTTATTGCCGGTATCATCTGGGATCTTTGTACTTGGTATTATGGTATTCCCAGTAGTTCTTCCCATGCGCTTTTCGGTGGCCTTATAGGAGCTGCCGTGGCATATTCGGGCAGTTTTAAGATAGTCATCTGGGACGGTGTTATCCGGGTACTTAGTTTATTTCTGATCTCCCCCATTCTTGGATTCTTACTCGGCTATTTATTTATGAATATCTTAAATTTCCTACTCAGGTCCGCCACGCCCCATTTTGTGAACCGCTGTTTTTCAAAACTGCAAATCTTCTCTGCCGCTTGGATGTCCTATTCACATGGAGGCAATGACGCCCAAAAGTCTATGGGAATCATTACTTTAGCATTGATCAGCGCCAAGTTGGTTGATAAAAATGCTTCAATTCCACTATGGGTAATGGTTATATGTGCAATGGCAATGTGCTTGGGGACTTCTATCGGCGGCTGGAGGATTATCAAAACGATGGGGGTTAGTATGATTAGGTTACAGCCCATCAATGGTTTTGCGGCAGAAACAGGGGCAGCCCTGGTCATTGAGGCTGCTTCAGCTATCGGCGCCCCTCTAAGTACAACTCACGTTATTTCTTCCGCTATCATGGGCGTAGGTGCATCGAAACGACTTTCCGCTGTAAAATGGGCTTTAGCCAAGAATATTATATGGGCTTGGATACTAACCATTCCTATTACTTCCTTACTTGGCGCCGCAGTTGCCCTTATTCTGAAATTTTATCTTCACTAAGGAAGTCTCCACTGGACCAAGCCGGGACACGTGGTCTACGCCCAAGTTTCAACATAAACATATTTTCTAGTTAGTCTCCAATTTGTTCTGAATCGGCAGGCTGAATGTGAAGACCGACCCTTGATGTAAAGAACTTTCTACTTCAATTTTCCCGCCATACGATTCCACAATATGTTTTACAATGGATAATCCCAGTCCGGTACCGCCTTTATCCCGGGACCGGGCTTTATCTACCCGGTAAAACCGTTCAAATATCCGACCCAGGTCAGCTTGGGGAATCCCTATCCCATTGTCGGCCACTGCAACTTTAATGCGTTCCTCTTCCTGCCAGGTGGAGATTTTAACCTGACCGCCCGCAGGAGTATACTTGAAGGCATTATCCAAGAGATTAATCAACACCTGTTTTACCCGATCGCGGTTAGCGTCAACCAAGGGTAATTTTTCAGCCGCCAAATCCATTGTAAAATGAACCGTATCATGATTCAATGTGATGAACCGTTCCTGAACTTCCCCTATCAAGTCGGCCATATCAAACGGTTCATCTGTCACTTCGACCCGGGAATCGAGTTTTGCCAATTCCAGCAGATCATTAATTAAGTTGGCAAGCCGGTCGCTCTCTTGGTCGATAGCTTTTAAATACCGCTCTAACATTTCTTGATCTTGCCAAGCGCCTCCGATTAAGGTCTCGGTCATCGCCTTTACTGAAGTGATGGGGGTACGTAATTCATGGGAAACATTGGCGACAAAATCTTGCCTAATCCGCTCCAATCGTCGCAATTGGGTAACATCATTCAAAACCACGATCGACCCCACTAAATTCCCCTGATCGCCTTTGAGCGGGGCCAGGAAAACTTGGATCTGTTTTTGATGGGGATAATACAAAGATAATTCACTCTCAAACGCCTGCCTAGCTATGTTGACCTCTTGAATCAGTTCCAGTAAATGGTGATTTAAGACGACCTCTAAAACAGGCCGACCTTGAATATTTTTAAGATTTAAACCTAAAATATCCCGGGCCGCCGGATTCGCCAGTATAATCTTTTGTTCACCATCAATTACTAAGATCCCATTCACCAAATTCTCCAGGATCACTTCTAATTTGCGCTTTTCATCTTCAATAACAGCAAAAGAAGCGCTTAGTTTTTCAGCCATATTGTTAAAGGCCAAGCCTAAGTCCGCCAATTCATCATCACCAAAACATCGGACCCGCCCCGACAGATCGCCCTTGGAAATACGCAGCGCGAGTAGTTTCAAATCAAGGACAGGCTCTGTTAACCGCCGCATCATAAAGCCGCCGAATGCCAAAGCGAGAAATGCCGTTACCATAATTCCACTGATAATTACCACTCGCAGTCGGAGCAGCAGGTGGTCTAGAGTACTTTGTTGCTTGGCGATACGAATAACACCGACAATTTCCCCGTGTAATCGTAACGGGTATGCCACATAAATTAAGCGTTTCTTCAAGGTTGCGCTGAATCGCGATGATGACCCGACCATCCCCAGCAACGCTTCTTTAATCTCCGGCCGATCACTGTGATTGGGCAGCTTGGAATAATCCTCCGAAGAATCACCCAAAACCTTACCCTGCGCATCAACCACAGTAATACGCCCATCTGCTACCCGGGCAATTCGGGCTACCGTGCGCGAGACTTGAACCGCATCCTTAAACTGGGCTACATCAGTAAAATAGGCAGCTACTAATTTGGCTTGAATCAATTCATGCTCGTGCCACGAAGTCCGCACCCGGTTCTCTTCGAAATTGACAAAATAGGCTGCCCAAAGGAACGTCATCAAGCCTACCCCAATAATATAAAAAAGAAAGAGCCGTGTTCGAAACTTCATGGCAGTCCATAGCCCCCTGTTATTTCCCTATTTCTTAAATTTATAGCCAACTCCCCGGACCGTAAGAATATATTCAGGCTCACCGGGGTCATGTTCGATTTTTTCGCGCAACCAGCGGATATGGACGTCAACTGTGCGACTATCGCCATAAAAATCATTGCCCCATACCAGATTAAGCAGTTGCTCCCTAGATAAAACCTGACCCGGGTGGCTTGCCATAATTCGAAGCAATTCATATTCTTTACTCGATAAATTAATCACCTGGTCCTTTACTGTTACTTCATGACCCATCAAATCGATTTGCAGCTCTCCGGTTCTGATCACTTTGATTGTTTCACTGGTTCCGGTCCCCGCAGGAACAATCCGCTTTAAGACCGATTTGATCCTCGCCATCAACTCCCGCATACTAAACGGCTTAGTCACATAATCATCGGCGCCCAGTTCCAATCCTAACACCCGATCGATTTCGCCTTCCTTGGCAGTCAACATAATAATCGGCACACTGGATTGTTGCCGAATTTGTCTGCATATTTCCAATCCGCTGATGCCCGGCAGCATTAAGTCCAGCAAAATCAAGTCAATATCCTGGGTCTGCGCCAATTGCAAACCAGTTTCGCCATCGAGTGCCGTGAGTACTTGATAACCCTCTTGCTTTAAATTATAACCAACCGATTCCACAATCATCGGCTCATCGTCAATGATTAAGATCTGTTTAGCCATCATTGTTTCACCTCGTCCATGGGGATCAATTCATTCCAATTACCGTTAGCATCGGGATCGGGATCAGAATCAAAATTAGTATCCTCAATACTCTTTCAAAAACTCTAATACCTTTCGGTCCGGCCGGTAACCAGATAAATAACCCGTTCACCGATATTGGTGGCATGATCGCCCACTCGTTCCAGATATCGGGCGGCAAATAAAAGATTCATCGCCTGAACAACCTGGGGTGCCCCTTCGCCGGCCAGAATAAATCCGCTCAACTCATTGAATAGCCCTTCATAAACTTTATCGACTTCATCGTCGCGTAAACAAGTGCTTTTAGCAAATTCCACATCCCGGTCGACGAAAGCTTTTAAACTGTCACGAACCATCAGCTCTACCAACTTTGCCATTTTAGGAATATTTTCTAAGGGTTTGATTAGAGGCGCCGTACCGATCCGTTGAACAATTTCAGCGATGTTGGTACCATGATCGGCAATACGTTCTAAATCGGTAACCGTCTTCAAAACCGAAGTAATTACCCGTAAATCGCGAGCTATCGGTTGCTGCAGAGCAATTAAGCGGATACAATCTTCTTCGATCTTAAGTGACAATTCATCAATCGCATCATCACCGTCAATAATTTTCTGCGCCAAGGACATATCTTGCTTAGCTAACGACTCTACCGCCAAATGGATGGCATCTTCAACCATGCTTCCCATCAATAGCAATTCTTGCTGCAAATCACTTAAGGATTTGTCAAGTCCTTCCCGTGTCATAATATATCACCCCAATTTCCTAATCAGTTTTTAGTTTTTAATTTTAAGTTTACAGTTGATCACTGACAGTTAGAACTATATTTAAAAACCTTACTACTTACACTAATTATCATGTATTTATTATAAACTGTCAATTGTTAACAGCTCTCCATAATTCTCCGTTACTTTATATCCGGTAACCTACGAGTTGTCAACTGGCAACTGCCAACTGCCTACTGGTAACCTTTATCAACCAAACCGTCCCGTAAGATAATCCTCCGTCTCTTTTTGGCGCGGATTGGTCATAACTTCCTCAGTTGCCCCATATTCCACCAATCGTCCTAGTAAAAAGAAACCTAGATTATCGGAGATCCGTGCCGCTTGTTGCATATTATGCGTAACAATGATGATGGTATAATCTTTTTTTAATTCGGCAATCAAATCCTCAATTTTCCCGGTTGAGATTGGATCCAAGGCCGATGCCGGTTCATCCATCAACAGGACCTCCGGCTCGACCGCCAGCAAGCGGGCAATACATAATCTTTGTTGCTGGCCGCCGGAAAGGCGCAATGCCGGTGAGTTAAGACGATCCTTGACTTCGTTCCAAAGAGCGGCCCCCATCAAACTTTTCTCCACCATCTCGTTTAATCGGTTCTTATCTTTCAGTCCGTGAATCCGTGGACCATAGGCGATATTGTCATAGATTGACATCGGAAAAGGATTTGGTTTTTGAAAAACCATACCCACCCGTTTCCGCAAGGCTACCACATCGGTTTTAGGTTCGTAAATATCGACGCCGTCTAAAGTGATTAATCCTTCCAGGCGAACCCCGTCAATCAAGTCATTCATCCGGTTTAGCGAACGCAAAAAAGTACTTTTGCCGCAACCGGACGGCCCGATAAAGGCGGTAACCGTTCGGGCATATATATCCATGTTAATCTCGTTTAATGCTTGAAAATCGCTGTAAAACAAATTGAATTTATCAGCCTTAATCGTTATATCCATTAATTAATCCTCCTAAAGGTCGTAAGCGGAGCAATCCGCTGCCCTTCTTTTTGAGACTATTTTGCCCGCAATACCCCATTGCCGTTTTAGCTTTTTAGGCTCTTAATCGTAATGCAAAGCGCGTCATCAAGAGATTTGCAACGGTATTAATAATCCCGATAGTAATAATCAACACGCTTGCCGTGGCATATGCCCTTGGTAATGAAAGCCCTTCCGCAGCCAACGTATATAAATGAAGCGTCATCGGCCGGGCTGAATCCATAATCGATATCGGAATCTGCAAAGCGCCTCCGACAGTTAACCAAACCGCCGCAGTTTCACCGATGGCTCGCCCGGCTCCCAATACCAACCCGGTTACAATACCCGGTAAAGCTGCCGGAATCACGACTTTAGCAATAGTAGTCCATTTGGTGGCGCCTAATGCAAAGCTGCCTTCACGGTATGATTCGGGAACCGCCTTGATCGCTTCCTCAGAAGTACGGATAATAGTCGGTAAAAGCATCAATGCCAATGTAATCGCACCGGACAAAATGGAAAATCCAAAATGCAAGAAGGTTACCAGGAAGGCGAAACCGAAGAGTCCAAAGATAATCGAAGGTACTCCCGCCAATGTCTCGGTACCAAAACGGATAATCTTGGTTGTCCAACCTTCCCTAGTATATTCCGTCAGATAAATCGCCGCACCGACCCCAATAGGCGCGGCAATTATTAGTGAAACTACAGTTAAATAAAGCGACCCAATAATGGTTGGAAAGATTCCCCCTTTTCTTCCCATCGACTCCGGGGAAGCGGTTAGGAATTCCCAGTTAATTGAGGGCAAACCTTCTCTTAAAATATAAAAGACAATCAAAACTAAACATCCGATAGTAATTAATGCCGCCATCCATAAAAGCGCAAAAGCCAATCGTTGGGATAATTTTGTTCTTCTGCTGCTCATGATCGTACCACCTTCTTTTGAGAGAACAGTAAGGCGAATGAATTGATGATGATAATGAATATAAAGAGGAAGATTCCCACTGCGAACAAGGCCTGGGCATGTTCGCCGGAAGCATAAGACCATTCCTGACCGATCGTGCCGGTTAATGTCGGACCCGGTTCAAAAATTGATTTGGGGACGAGTGGAGTATTGCCGGTAATCATGATCACCGCCATGGTTTCCCCAAAAGCTCTTCCCATTCCTAAAATAATAGCAGCCATAATTCCCGATTTGGCTGCCGGTACTAAAACTTTATAGATAGTTTGCCAATGGGTGGCTCCCAGTGCCAGCGAGGCTTCTTTATAATCACGGGGTACTACCCGGAGCGCATCTTCCGAGATACTGATGATAGTCGGCAAGATCATAATCGCCAAAATCACCCCTCCGGCAAATAGACTAAAACCAATGCCGCCAACCAGCTCGCGCAAAAGCGGCACCAAGATCACTAAACCAAAAAAGCCGTATACCACTGAGGGTATCCCGGCAAGCAGGTTAATCGCCGGACGCACCAGCCGGGTGATCCACTCCGGAGCAATCTCCGCCATTAAAATTGCACAACCTACTCCCAGCGGTACCCCTAAGATCAAAGCAGTAAATGTCACGTAAGCCGATCCGATTATTAACGGCAATAATCCGTATACGTGTGAAGTGGGTTGCCATTCTCTCCCGCTTGCGAGCGTAGTCATTCCGTATTTGGTTAGCACCGGCCAACCCTCACGTAACACAAACAAACTAATCAACAATACGCCGGCTACTGCAATACAAGCCGTTGCCAGCAATATTCCCCTGATCAGTTGCTCTTTCTTTTTAGCCCACACATGAGCTTCCATCGTAATTCCTCCATGGCCGATCTACTTCTTCAAATTCCTTATATTTTCATGATACGAAAAGTAATTTAAGCCCTGTTGAAGTTAATATTAAGACTATATTAAGAAAGTTGTCTCTTCTTTTTTGAATGAATTTCAAATTTATTAACCGCCTGCAAAAGGTTATCACCCCAATACGCCAAAACCTCACTGGCGCCGATAATCTCCTGAGTAAAACTATAATGTTCCTCGGCGACATTGGAGACTTGTTCGGTTCCGGTCTTGTGTTGCAAAGCGATATCCGTTATCTGTCCGGCTGTTTTTAACAGTTCGCCTTGTTCTTCACTGAGTTTCATGGTGGACTGACTGACTTCACCCAGTTCCTGATTAACTCTTTTGGCGCTGACAATAATTGATTCGAACAGCTGATTTAAATCGGCAACCGCTTGTTCTCCCTCAACGATAGCCGTATTTTCAGTCCCAATCATCTCCGAAAGCTTACTATACGACTGCTGAATTTTGTTGACTAAGTCTTGAATTTGGATAGTAGCGATTTTGGTTCTCTCAGCCAGCTGGCCGATAGCTCTCGCCACTACGCTAAATCCCCGGCCGGCATCGCCGGCCCTGGCGGCTTCAATGGCAGCATTTAAAGACAACAAGTTAATCTGTTCGCCGATGTCTTTAACGGTTGAAACGATCCCGCCAACTTCCCCGGATAATGTTTGCAGTTCAAGCATCATCTCATTGGAAATGATCATAAACTTTTGCACGCTCTTCATCTTGGCAACCGCCGCCAAGGCTACTTCTTCGCCTTGAATCGCCTTCTCCACCGAATCCGATGACAATTCCGCAACCCGGTGGGTCACCTCATAGACAACTTGAGAAAAGCCGGCCATTCCTTGGATGGCATCATGAATCGAAGTTACTTTTTGTTGCTGAGTCCCCGCTCCCTCAGCCACTTGAGACAACGTCTCCACTAATTGATGCGTGGCGGCGTTGGCATTGCTTGTCCCATCCAGCAACTTTTGGCTGTTTTCATGGACATTATCCGCGGCAACCTTTATTTTTTCAATTAATGCAATCAGTTCTTGAATCATTAAATTAAAACAATGGGCCACATCACCGAGTTCGTCTCGCCGGTTCTCTTCCAAGGTAACATTTAATTCCCCGGTGGCGATCTTGCGGGCGGTGCTTGCCATCTTGGCTAGTGGTGTAACAATTTGCCAAGCTGTGATTACGCAAATCATTACCGCCAAAATCAAGGCTATGGCCAATAAGAGCCCGGTATATATCTGTTGCTGTTTCAAAGCCTCCTGCGCTTCAGTCTTCGCTACAATCGCTTGCTGCCGGTAGTAAGTCTCAATGAAACGGTCGATACCACCGACTAAAAAATAACGTAACCGTTTCTCTTCTTTCATAAAAGCCGGATCGCCGGCTAAGGATGGATTCTCTAACATCGTCTGGTAGGTATCGGAATACTTTAGCCAATAATCATACAACTCTTTGAGAACCGTTTCCGGCTCTGTAGCCATGCGTTGATCGGAGTTGTTGGTATATTTTTTAAATCCCAAGAACCAACGGCTTTTTTGCGCCTGCTTTTTAGCCTGGGATATATTATCCAAAAGCTGTTTAAAGGAATAATCAACGGTGACCCGGACCGTCTTCGGAAAATATTGATTGCGGACGTAACTTAAGGCGGCTTGATCTTTATTCAGCAACGCGTCTTTGGTGCTCACTTCCAGCTCGCCGATGGATGAGCGGATATCTGCTAAGTAAGCCAGTGGCACTAATTCGTCATCAATTATCGAACTGAAGTTTTCGTTCATCTGATTGATGTGTGATTGATTAACCCATACAATAAAAAGAGCGGCCACTAGTACCAATCCAAAACCAATAACCAATTTCCAGATGATCTTTAAATCCAGATAGCGCTGATAAATCTTACCGAGGAAATTCCCGCCCACTACGCGTTTCATATCGGATACCTCCAATTACTCGTTAGACTTTTTTAGTCTAAGGAGAATGAATCGTTCAAATGTAAAAAAAAAACTTTCTATACACTTTGGTTAGAAAGTCCAAAACAATACTTTGAGCTTACTTTTTTTGGCATTTCTTTGAGCCTGGTGTAAATCGGCCCCGCACTTATTGCAATACTCCGCGAAACTCATCACTTTAGTCCCGCAATCCGGGCATACCATCTCATTTCACCTCCCTTGGCTTTGTATTTCCTTATAATTCATTCCTTTTGATAAACCTAGACAAATGCAGCCGCATTTGACAGCCCTTTGGCTTCAGGGGACTTTCGGTTCAGTGTCGCCACCGGTAAATATTACCGTCGAAATCACTTTACCACGACTGCGTTAAACCGAAATTCAGAATAGATTAAGCTGTGGTAAATTTCCTTACATGATTTTGGGGCAAAAAAAAGGCTGCCCGGGAAAATCCCGGCAGCCATTCTCTGTAGAACTTAGAAGCTAACCATTAATCTTACCGCAGCGGCGGTTTGGTCTGCGTTATCATTATCTACTGAAACATATTCAGCTTGTAAAGCGGTATTGGGTGCCAATTGGTATTTAGCACCAATGACCATCCAATTATTCTTCGCTTGGAAATCACTATCGGCATCGGTAAACTTATAACCGAAAGCATTACCGAAGCTGGTTGCTTTAGTTGAATCCAAACCCGAAGTCCCGCCAACATATAGAGTAAGGGGATCCATTACTTTATATGAAAGTTCTAAATAAGTAGCAGCATCCAAGTCTGTATCTGTTCCAGTAGAGGTGCTCGTTCCGGACAGATATTCCGCATAGGCGCCAAAGGGACCGGCATTATAAGTAGCATCCACTGCATAAATAGTCTTGTAGGTATCTTTGCCTGAACCGATGTCCTTTACATAGCCCATACCGATTTTTAATTGTGAAATCGGGGCATAATTGAAGCGAATTCCATAGTCATAGCCGTCATAAGTGGTATCATCCTTGTTGTACTGGTTCTTAGCACTCAATACGGCAAGCGCAAAATCAAATTGCGGAGTAATTTTGTTGGAATACTTAATACCTGTACTATTGCTATCTTTGATTACAGCATTAGCTAAGCTCTCAAGTACGATCGCATTGTAAGCGCCTTTAAAGGGAAGTTGTTGGATATAACCGATATCCATCTCATCATCTTCAAAGAACATCCCTTTTTGATAATAGTAGGCGTTATCGACCCGGATGTCGGTGCCAAATTTGGCGCTAGTACTAGTACCAGAATTAGCATCATTTCTTGGCTGACGGAGTTGAACTTCACCCTTGAAACCATCTACTGCGCTTAACTCGGAAGCAAAGGTGAGAGCTAAACGGTCAAAACGGAAGGTATCAGAGGATTTGTTCGTAGTATCAGTTTCGTCGCTGGTAGCCTGATACCATACCCGTAAATTGCCGCCTACCGTCACAGCGGCGAAAGATAATGAAGCAAAAGAAGCCAGTAAAACTAGGGATAAAAGCAGAGATAATAACCTTTTCAAATCTTTTTCCTCCTTTAAATATTTTTTGCGGCAGTCCATAGGTTTTTGATACTGCTCGATTTGTAATTTTATCCGTAAATAATTAAAGGAGTCCTATTGATAGATTAAACCGTGATTAAGAAAGGTTAACCTTTGGATAATCAAGCTGTCTCTGGGAATTCGTACATTATATATAAAAATATCGGCTTACTGAAAATTTGTTGTCGCAGAAGTCCAAATGATTTAAACCCAAACCTCTCTCTCGCTCTCCCCCAATGAAGTGTTTCAAAGCAGCGGATTCAGTGGGTGAGTAACCGATACCTCTGTGGTCAAAATGCTTTTGGAGTTCATAGTCTAGGGTTACTCTTCCCCTGAACCATCTATCCAGAAATGACATCTTTGGGGAAGAGCAAGAGTTAGGTCGCTTTTGGGCCTTATTTGATAAACCTCTTTTTTTCCCGGGATAGCCTGATGACATTAGAGCCGCATCTACTGAACACGCGTGTTAGCTAAAATTAACAATTCTTAATCTAGGGTTAATAATTCTTGACTTAAGATCTTAATAAAAAAAGGCTAATTTATAGTTAAATCAAACAAAGGAGGCTTTTTGATTATGAAAAAAATTGCTTTATTAGTTCTTGCTTGTGCATTTCTCTTCTCAGTTGTATGCTTTGCCGCTCCCGGCGGTTCCATCACTCTGGCAGGTTCCACTTCGGTTCAGCCGTTGGCTGAAGAATTAGCCAAAGCATATATGGCGAAATTCCCCGATGTAAAGATCGCTGTACAAGGTGGCGGTTCCGGAGCCGGAGTCAAAGCTGCCATGGAAGGCACCGCCGATATCGGAATGTGCTCCCGGGAACTCAACGCTGATGAAGCCAGTTTGACGGCCACCGAGATCGCTAAAGACGGCGTCGTAATGATCGTCAACAAGGCCAACTCACTCTCCAATCTCACATTAGATCAATTACAAAAAATTTATACCGGCAACTTTACCACTTGGAAACAAGTCGCCGGTCCCAAAGCCTTAAAAACCAAGATTGTGGTTGTCAATCGTGAAGCCGGTTCCGGTACCCGCGGTGCTTTTGAGGAATTAGTACTTGGCAAATTAAAAAATACCAGCAATTGTATTGTTCAATCTTCCACCGGTGCCGTACAACAGACTGTCGCCGTTACCAAAGAGGCCATCGGATACATTTCACTCGGTTCATTAGACACTCAAGCAGTAAAACCGCTTACATTAAACGGCGTTGTTTGTAATGTAAAGAATATTGTAGCTAAACAATATCTGATTCAACGTCCGTTCTTACTGCTTACCAAGGCCGCTCCCTCCGGCCCCGCCAAAGATTTTATGGAATGGATCTTAAGCCCGGAAGGTCAGAAAATCGTTTCCAAAGAGTTCATCAGCATCAACGCTAAATAAATTACATCATGATCAAAACGGGGCTGTCTCAAAAAGAGGCAGTCCCGTTTTTTGGTTAGTGCAACATAAAATGAAATAATTGATTTCAATGATGCATTCCATCAATAACCCCCGGAGCAGATATTTTATCATTGGTTAATCAATATTTAAACTTGTTTTGATTCCCCAATAAACTTAAGTTTGTATTATATAAGTAACAAAAATGATCAAGGAGGGGCGGCGATGAGTAACCTAATCCAGGCAATAAATCGTTTTGACCGCAATCTGTTTCTGACTTTCAATCAATCGCAATCCGTTCGCTTCAATAAATTAATTTTTGCTATCACCAAGCTCGGCGGATTGTGTTTTCAATCTTCGATAGTGATAACACTTTTATTGATTCCCGCTACCCACAGATTGGGTATGCGACTGGCCATTGCCCAGGTGGTAATTGCCGCCGTAGTCCAGGTTATTAAGGCAATCGTAGCCAGAGTCAGACCTTATAATGCTCTGACTGGAATCATTCCTTTTAAAATGGAAAGAGATTACTCCTTCCCCTCCGGCCATACGGCAGCGTCATTTGGAACTGCTTTGATAGTCACCGCTACCTTCGCAATAAGCGGGATCTTGTGCTTTGGACTTGCAATGTGTATCGGCCTCTCCCGGATTTATATCGGAGTGCATTATCCGACCGATGTAATTGCCGGAGGGCTAATCGGACTGGGGATAACGTCGGTTTTAATCTGCGGTTTGATATGACTAACAAAGAGGTAGCCAAATGTTCCAGCGAGTTATTAACGATAAATTAAAAATAATAAAATTACCGCTACCGTTTTTAACCTTAGGACAGCGCTGGTTCTTGAAATCTCTTTTACTCTGTTGTGGTCACCTGGTAAGGACCGAACACTTTAATCCCGAGGCCATAACCAATGATCCTTTAATCTTTGCCTTTAATCATAATTCATCTTATGAAACCATTCTGGTACCGTCCTATTTAATCGCGTTACGGCGTGGCCGCAAGATCAGTTTTCTCATTGATTGGATGTTCGGATACTTGCCCGTTTTAGCTTGGATTTTTCGCCAAACCGAACCCATTTATGTCTACAATAAAAAATCAGATTTGAAATTTTTAAACCGCTTCCGAGTGAAACCCAATTCGGCAACCGTTTATGAGCAATGCTTACATAAGCTCAATAACAATCAAAGTATCGGTATATTCCCGGAAGGAACGCGCAATCGCAATCCGGAGTCTTTAATAAAGGGCCGCAAAGGCATAGGCTATATTGCGCTTCATTCCCAAGTGCCCGTGCTACCCATTGGGATTGATTTCCCATCCCGTCTCAAAAAAGGCCGGATCCCCAAATTCGGGCCGTTAATTTTAAGGACCGGTTCGATGATGCATTTTGACCAAGAAATTGCTATTTATCAACAAGTCAACCGTTCTCTTTTCATCCATCCCTTGCTTAAGCGGAAGATCACCGATTATTTATGTGCCAAAGTCACTTATGCCGTAATGAAAGAACTCGCCAATTTAGCTCACAAGCAATACCCGTTTCCAAAGCCGGTCCCGCCGGTTGCCATGAACGGGTTTTTCCTTGATCCGACCCTTACGGAAAAAATACTAATTTGAAAATTTGAGAGGAGTGATACCATGTCCACCATTAAAGTTATGAAAGTAGTCAATGAAGAAATTCGGGTCCAAGCAATTGAGGTTATTACCAAAGTCTATCAGTTGGAGAAGAACTGGATCTCCATGCCGGAAAGTGAGATTTCAAATGATATTGGTTCATCTCAGGAATATTCTTGGTTTTTGGCTTTTGTAAATAACGAGCCCGCCGGTGTCATCCGGTTAACCTATGATCCCTCGCTGGATTTCCCGGCTGAATTGGGTGTGACCCTCAATCAAGGAATCGATCTGGATAAAATGGCTCGGGAGTGCCGGATGGTTGAGATAGGCCGTTTTATGATTCTGCCGCAATACCGCAAGAACATCCGGGTTGCTTTACGGTTAATGCGGGCTTCCATCAAAGAAGTGGTTGAACGGGGTTATAGCCATTTCTTAACTGATGTCTTTGAAACAGACCCTCATTCACCCTTGCATTTTCACACCAAAGTTCTGGGTTTCGAACGTATCGGCAGCCATATCCGGGGGGAATTGCATTGTAGCAGTACTCGGATTATCCTAACTCTTGATATTCTAAAATCCTACCAGCGGCTCAAAGTTGGCAAAAACAAAATATATCAAGAAGTAACCGAGGGAATCCGGGAATTACTCGATGAAAAATTGGCTAAACGTTTAAACTCCACGGTAAATCCGTTATAAACATGAGGTACAGCAAACCATGAGAGTACATGAGAACAAATTGGATAAGTCGCTGACTAAGCTCTTTCAGGAAGCCCCCAATCTTACCATTACCGATCATGATAAAATCGTGATCTTCAGCGACTTGCATATGGGGGATGGCGGTAAACAGGATGATTTTCTGCCTAATTCCGATTTTTTCAAATATATCCTGGAACAGTATTACTTAAAAAACCACTTTCGACTTATCTTAAACGGCGATATTGAGGAGTTGCAAAAATTTTCCTTCAAACAAATCTCCGAACGCTGGTGCGACCTTTATAAACTGTTTGAACGATTTGCCAAAACCAAATCCTTTTTAAAAATTGTCGGCAATCATGACCATGAATTACTTTCTAAAAAACTGAGCTATTTAAAAACACCGCTGTACCATAGCGTCAAACTAAATTATCACAATAATCAGATTGTAGTTTTTCATGGTCATCAAGCCTCTTTAGTAATGGAGCGCTTCCACTTCCTTTGCACCATTATTTTAAAGTATTTGGCGGGTCCCGTCGGGATCAAAAATTATTCGGTCTCGCACGACTCTACCATAAAGTTCAATACGGAACGAAGAGTATATAACTACGCCCGCGATCATAAGATCGTTTCGCTGATCGGCCATACACACCGGCCATTGTTCGAATCTCTCGCCAAGATTGAGTACCTTAAATTTAAAATTGAACAGTATTGCCGTGATTATTCTTCAGCCGATGAAGCTAACCAGGTAAAATTAGCCGCCAAAATTAAGAAGTTCCATGAAGAACTCCGTTATTTATCCACCAAAAAGAATAAACGCAACAGCTCTCGCAGCAGTCTTTACAATTCGGATCTGATGGTTCCCTGTATCTTCAATTCAGGCTGCGTTATCGGCAAAAAGGGTATTACCGCCATTGAGATCACTGACGGTAATATTGCCCTGGTTCATTGGTTTGACCGCCGCAAAAGCCAGAAATATCTGGATTATAACGGCTATATCCCAGTTCAAATGGAAGGCAGCGAATATTTCCGGGTGGTGCTGAAAGAGGATGACCTGAGTTATATTTTTGCCCGAATTAATTTGCTGGCTTGAGGCCGCCTTATGTCAATCCTCATTCTTCGCCTTTAGAAGAAGCCCCCTCATACTATCTTTCTCCTAATACTGTATATTCATTTTGATAGCCCTAAACATCATTACTAGTCAAACAAAAATGAATTTCATTTTTAAAGGTTCCTTCTTTATAAATCACTTATAAAGTTTTAAATATAAAAGTAATTAAAAATTCTTCGCTGTCCGCTTAGTAAGAAACTCCGTATCAGCTGCCTTTACCAGTATAAATATTTTAAGTGTTCAAATATAATCATTTACTTTTGCATGAAAATTCAAAATTAATTGGGCAAGTTGTAAATTTGTCAGATTCTGAAAGTTACTTGGCAGATTCACTATAAAACGAAATAATTTTGTTGTAAGACAAAAATAGTAAAATTTGTGTTACAATATAATAAATTAAACATTAAATAAATTTAGGGGGAATCGTTTTGCTCAAATTTATTTCAAAAATCACCGGCACATTCGCCAAATTTGCCGATGTAACGGGGCTAACTCGTTTGAAAGTATTCTATCAAATCCTCGTTGTCATTCTGGTCATGATTCTCTTTCTAGGTTTACAGACCTTTACCAATGTTGGAATCATTAACACGATGCATCATACGGCGCAAAATATTTTTGTTAAAAATTCATCCCGCCTAAACGAAATCTCCAGATTCAAGCAAAATATTACCAAGCTGCAAGCCGGCTACTTGGAAGCAATTATCAATAATACGACCACTAGTTACTTAGATAGTTACAGTCAAGGGCTAATTGCCTTTGAATGGATGGATAAAGAGAACAAACAAAATATCTCCCACAAACTCGCTCTCATCAAAAAAGCTTTAAATAATCCTCCAAATAAAAGCGATTATGAAAATTTACGCAATACCATCTTCGATTTGACGATCATTCTCGACAGAGCCAGCTCTGCCCTTTCTTCGGAAACTACTAATGGAATTACCAACAACAACCTCTTTTTAAACCAATCAAAAATAAACGGTATAATCATTATGGTCATCAGTGCTCTTTTTGCCACTCTAATCGGATTACTGATTGCCAATTCAATCTCTGCTTCCCTAAAGCAAATTGAATCCGCTGCCAAGTCCTTAGCCGCCGGTGATTTAACCCGGCATATCGTATCCGACGGTTCTCCGGAAATTTCCAAGACCATCCACGAATTCAATCGCGCGATTACCAATCTAAGAGAATTGGTAACCCACATTAACTCCCAGTCGGATGTCTTATATCAAGCCAGCCGTGAACTTAAAACCGCCTCCTCCGAGTCGGGCAAATCTTCTTCAGATGTAGCCCGGGCTACCGAAGAATTGGTCAAAGGTTCAACCAGACAAGCTGAACAAATCGCGGAAACTGTTAATAATGTCCATTTGCTTTCGGACTTGGTTCAACAAATTTCCCAAAATACACTAACGATTACGTCCGCATTTCAACAAGGGGCACAAGCCGCCCAAACCAGTGTACAAGCCAGTTCCGATGTAGCGAATGGGATCCAAGAGCTGTATGTTTTCACCCAAAAAATGAATGTAGTAATTAATGATTTAAGCCGCTCCACGGATCAAATCACTGAAATAACCTCAAGCATCGATGGCATCGCCGACCAAACATCACTATTGTCTTTGAATGCCGCCATCGAGGCAGCCCGTGCAGGCGAACACGGCAAAGGGTTCGGAGTCGTTGCCCAGGAAACTGGAAAACTTGCCGAAGAATCCAAAAAAGCAGCCGCCTTGATCGTCGGTTTAGTCCATAATATCAAAGCGCGGACGGATGAAGCGGTTAATACTATCCAAGGCGGATTGAAAATTGCAGAAAATAGTAAAACCATGATCACCCAAACCTCAACCAATTTTCAGCTTATTTTCCAATCTTTACATGATAATCTCGGACAAATTGATATTGTAGTCGATTCAACCCGCAAAATGGACAAGAATAATCAGACTGTCCTTGAAACCATTAATGAAATTGCCGCTATTAGTGAAGAAACTATCGCCAACACTGAAGAAGTTTCATCCAACGCCGAAGAGCAAAGCGCTTCCAGCCAGCAAGTTGCTGCCTTGGCGGAAAGTCTGAACCAAATTGCCGATGACTTACATCATACTGTGATCGTTTTTGAACTAAATGCGAAAGCTTGAACGCATAGTGAGAAGGGAGGAAAGCGCAGAATCAAATCGGCTTTGCAGGGAAGCAAAAATCAAAATAAAGGAGATCGGACAAATGAAAAAACTGCATTTATCTTTATTGTTCTTTGTACTGACAGCGATTTTAATCATAGGAACGGTGCAAGGAGCGGAAAAAACTGTAACTTTGCGTTATGCCCACATGAATGCCGATAGCAGTGTAGCGGGAATACAAGCTACTCTCTTTGCCCAATTGGTGGAAAAATACACCAAAGGCCAGGTAAAGATTCTGGTATATCCCAATTCGCAACTTGGTAATCTCCAGCAAGTCACAGAAGCTGTTTCTACCGGGTCCATCGCCATCTGCCACAACACCATGGCCGCCATCGGTTCACTTTACGAAGATTTTGGCGCCCTGGATACCCCTTATCTTTACCGGGACGTCAATCATTTAATGAAAGTATGTTCACCGGATTCGCCTATTATGAAAGAATTAAATGCCGGACTTGTTAAGAGCCATAATGCGCGTGTTCTCTATACCTTCTATTTTGGGACCCGCCATCTGACCAGCAAAAAAGCAATTTATACTCCCGCAGACCTCAAAGACCTAAGAATCCGGGCTATTCCCTTTCCGATATATACAGCCACCGTGGAAGGGATGGGCGCCGTCGCAGTACCGTTGGACTGGTCCGAAACTCCAGCCGCCTTGGCTTCAGGAACCATCAACGGACAGGAAAATCCGATCGATACCATTTATTCCGGCAAACTTTACGACGTTCAATCCCACTTGATGTTGACCGGACATATCATGGCTGCTGAAGCCGTCATCATGAACCAAGATGTATGGCAGGATTTTTCCCCGGCCATTCGCCAAGCGATCCAAAAAGCCGCCGCAGAGACATCGAAAAAAGCAACCGCGCTGACCAGTGAAAAAGAAGCAGAGGAATTGGCTCAACTCAAAGATAAAGGAATGATTGTTATCGGACCCAATAACGGCTTAAAAATCGATGTTTTCAAAAAGGCCGTCACCAATGAAGTCAATAAACGTTTCGGCGCAAAGTACGGCAAGCTTTATAAAGAAATACAGGCGGTAAAATAATAGACCCCCTCTATACGATATATTGATTTCTCGGCAAAAGAAATTAAAACCGATAAAGCCTATGGAACTTCATGTTCCATAGGCTTTATTCGCTGCTTTTACAACGGCTTTATCAATGGGTTTACGTCGGCGACCCACTAATGTTCTTCCCCAAAAGTCAGCTTGAAACCCACCCGCTTTTTAGCCCTAAAAATGATACCGTTGACTATATCCCCGGCCTTATAACCTCGCTTCGCCCGGTTAAGATCTTTCATAGTAGCCACTCTTTTTCCAGCAAGGCTTAGTAAAATATCCTTCACTCGGATCCCGGCTTTATCGGCGCCGCTGCCCCGGGCCACCTTCACAATAAAAATTCCCACCGGCAGTTTATAATAATCCGCCAAAGCCTGGGTTATATCCCTACCGCTGATCCCTATCAAAGGACGCCCTCTCACATAACCGTACTTCATTAATTGGCTGATAATTGGTTTGGCGTCATTAACCGGAATGGCAAAGCCTAAACCTTCCACCCCCGAGACTGAAATCTTAATGGTATTGATCCCGATAACCTGACCTTCCGGATTAACCAGCGCCCCGCCACTGTTGCCCGGATTGATGGCTGCATCGGTTTGGATCAAGTTGAGGGTACGGTCTTCAACCGAAACGGTCCGGTTCAAAGCGCTAATAACACCGGTTGTTACCGACCCTGCAAACTCCTGACCCAAAGGATTTCCAATCGCTACCGCCAACTCCCCCACTTCCAGTTTCGATGAATCTCCCAACTCCGCCACAGGTAAGTCTCTAAGATTGATCCGAATCACTGCCAGATCATTGAGCGAATCGCCTCCAATAAATTTGGCTTTGGCTTGCCTTTTATCCGGCAGGAATACTTCCAGAGTTACGCGTCGATGGTTGGCATTACGGGGATCGGCATATTGCACTACATGGTAATTGGTCATGATATAACCGTCTTGATTGATAATAATTCCTGAACCTTCAATTTGAGTTTGTTTTTTCAAGAATTGGTTTAAAGGCGCCATGACTACCATCCGGATCCCTACGATGGAGGGTCCGGCCTTTTTGGCGATTTGAGTGACCAAGGATGGATCTCCCGGGATCCCGGCTTTAAAAAAATTCTGTCGTTCCTTATTCGGTAAAAATTTGTTTATAACAGGCCCACCGACGCTGCTTCCAATTAGTAAAGCAATAATTAGTAAGAACACTATGGTTTTGAAGTCACACTTACTCTTCGATATCCGTTGAAAAAATTGCGACGCTTTACTGTTTCTATTCATAATAAATAGGGTTCCTCCCTCCCAATCCGCAGAATTCATTATTGACCGATTTTGAATGATTCCGGACTAGGAATAGACTTCCCGAATGGCTTTTAATTTATAAGGAAGTATGTATTTAAAAATAAGCGGTACCGGACTTGAGGCGGTACCGCTTATTGATCATTTAACGAAGCGGAAACAATGTTCTCTGGAGAATCTTTAGCCGTCTTTTTTAACTGGGAAAGTTTTAAAGTCAATTCTTCTGAAGAAAATCCTCTTTCACCGGCGGCAATTTCCAATACTGCAGCGCAAGCAGATAATAAAGGCAGTCTCCGGTTCTTACCATACCGATCTTTCGCCGTATAGAATCCCTTGGCCAACTCTTCTTTATTGTGAAAAACACTAACTGTATAAGCAAATTGACTGATCACTTTTTTAGTGAGTTGTAATTCATCATTCAGGCAAGGACCGTCGCGCTTTAATCCGATAAAAAAATCGTCGCCGCCAATATGTCCAATAAAAGAATCGTCCGAATGATAGACGTTTTTTAAAATATCGGCGAATAATTTGATAACCTGATCTCCCTTGCCAAAGCCCAGTTTATCATTGAACGGTTTAAAATCATTGAAATCATAGTAAATAAAATAGTAATAACAGTCCAAATTGTGATAAATATCTAAAATATATTGATTGATTAAAATATTCCCGGGTAACTTGGTCAATGGGTTAATCTCCCTGGCCAAGACCAAATTTTTTTCATTGATAATATTTAATAAGGATTTGGCGGTCAAAAATCCAAAATACCTTTGGGCTTTGGTAATAATAACCCCCTCGGAGTCCGGATTATTTAGATATATCTCCAGGATTTTTTCTTGAGGAGTATTGATATCAATTACCGGGTATTTATTGATGAATTTTCGCAGAGAGGAAGTGACCGATTTATTTAACAGCAGATCTTTGCCATAGGGCGAATAAACATATTGCTTGATATTTTTTTCATGAATAATACCCAAAGGAACACCTGATTTATCAATAACCGGAAAGAAATCAAATTGTAAGTTGTTATGAAATTTATCGAATAAAATGCGGATATCATCGTTTACATCGATAGTTTCCAAATGGATAATCGCTTGGGTGATTAATTCAACATCGCGAGACTCCCCGTCTTTACCTTCCAGTTCGCCCTGGCCGGTTTGAAAATAGCCATATGAAAGTTCCTGAATATTGCAGGTGGGTTTTTGGATATAGTAGCCCTGAATCAAATCGAAACCAATTTTTTGACAGGTCGAAAACTCCGCAGCGGTTTCAACCCCTTCGGCAATTATCAATACTCCCAGCATTTTAGCCATATTAACGATATGAGTACAAAATGTTTTTTTCCGTAAGTCGTTGTCAATACCATGGATCAAGAAACGGTCAAATTTAACGACATCCGGCTCCGAATGATAAAATAATTCGAAACTGGAAAAGCCGGCTCCGAAATCATCTAGTGCCAACTTAAAACCACGTTCTTTAAAATTAACTAAAAAATCCTGAAAAATTTGGTTTTGCCTTACTTGATATCGCTCATTAAGCTCAAAACAGACAGCATCATTGGTTAATGTGTTTGCAGATAAAATTTCCTCGGTATACCCGAAACGGTGATCGGGCATTTCAAGCATCCGGGGATCATAGTTATAAAACAATTTAATTTTTTTGTAGAACTCAATTTGAGTAAACTTACCCATTGCTTTCTTGCGCAGTTCCAGATCCAAAGCAAACAGGACTTTCTCTTGATACGCCTGATCGAAAAAGTCTTCAATTGAAACATAGCCCGCTTTTTCGACATTTCGTATCAAAGCTTCAACCCCAAATGTTATTCCTGTAAGGGAATTGACAATCGGTTGAAAAGCGTAATCCACCATTTCAAGGACCCGAACCCATCTCTCAGGAAGCATGGCATTCCCTTCCTTTTAACATGAATCCGGCAAGTAACTTTCAGAATCCCGTAAATTAAGAACTTGCCGGATTCTGTAAAAAACCCGATCCGGCCCATTTTTTTTGCGTCCTCGCAGAAAAATGGTCACTTACTTGCCGGATCGAGGTTTAAATTATAAATAACATTATTTGGTTAATATTTGATTAACCATTGATGAACTTCATTCGAACAATAAGTTACACCGGGAATAAATGTCACACTATTATAATATCTTTCAAATTTTGAAGAGAAAAACCGCAGGCTTTTTATATATTTATTCATTTCTTACGCTCGCTTTAATCTGTACTTAAAAATTTCGTTATATTGTTTTTATAAGATCAATATTATTATTTTATATTTGATTCCGTTAGTAACTTTAACCTCGTTCCGGCAAGTTCTTACTTATAAATGATTTTGAGGTTACTTGCCGGATTCATGTTTAAATGGACCGGAGTGTAAAATGGCTGTATCAACTAAAACTCAATTGAATGCCGCAACCCCTGAACGGTCTGTTGAAACTACCGCCGCTTTAAGCCCCAGTAGTTTATATTTCAATCGCGAATTCAGTTGGTTGCAGTTTAATAAACGGGTACTCCAGGAAGCACAAGACGAAACGAATCCCCTATTGGAACGGGTCAAGTTTCTGGCGATCTTCGCCAACAATTTAGATGAGTTTTTTATGATCCGGGTTGCCGGGCTTCAGAAACAATTAGAAGCCGGCGCATTAAAGGTGTCCGTTGACGGGATGGAGCCCTGCGAACAATTGGCGATGATCCGCCATGAACTATTGCCGCTTCTAACAGCACACGCCAACTGTTGGCAACGGGATATCCTTCCCAAACTCAAATCGGCCGGAATTAGAATTCTGAATTATTGCGAACTTACCAACCGGCAACGCCAACGGTTACAAAAATATTTCGCTCAAGAAATTTTCCCAACCCTTACGCCGTTGGCAATTGATCCTGGACATCCTTTCCCTCATATCTCCAACCTTAGTCTCAATCTGGCGGTCATAATCGACCATCCTGAGCAAGGCGAAAAATTTGCCCGTTTAAAAATACCCGATATGATTCCCCGCTTGATCCGGATCCCCGGGGATGGAAAAATGTCCGGTCAAAATCGTCAAAATCTTATCAATACTCGAACCGTTACTTACGTACTAATCGAAGAAGTAGTAGCTGCCAATCTGGACCTGCTTTTTCAAAGTTTACCGATTAAGGCTTCATATCCTTTCCGAATAACCCGCGATGCAGACCTTGAGATTGAGGAAGACGAGGCCTCGGATCTTTTGTCTTGTATCCAAGAAAGCGTGGGGATGAGACGCTTCGGGTTTGCTGTCCGCTTGGAAGTTGATAAAACTATGCCCAAGCCCTTGCGGGTACTTTTAATGAAAAATCTTCATCTTGAGCCGTATCAGATCTATGCGGTCAACCGGCCAATCGGAATGGCCAATTTTTTGGAATTGACCAAGATAGAACGTTCCGATTTAAAAGATCGGCCTTTCCGTCCGGCCCTTCCAACTCCACCTATGCCAGGGGAGGATATTTTTGCGGCAATCCGGCGCTCCCCTCTCTTGCTCTATCATCCCTACGACAGTTTTTCACCGGTAGTAGATTTCGTATTAAAGGCAGCCCGTGATCCGAATGTATTAACCATTAAACAAACCTTATATCGGGTGGGCGTAAATTCGCCCATTGTCCAAGCCTTGATGGAGGCCAGGGAAAACGGCAAACAAGTCGCGGTTTTGGTGGAGTTAAAAGCCCGTTTTGATGAAGAAAACAACATTGGGTGGGCCCAGGCTTTGGAAAGGGCGGGCGTCCATGTTGTCTACGGGTTACTTGGCCTAAAAACCCACGCCAAAATTTGTTTGGTAGTCCGGCGTGAAGGAGAAACAATCAACCGTTATGTTCATATGAGTACCGGCAACTATAATGTTGTCACCAGCCGCATATACACAGATTTAAGTTATTTTAGCTGCGACCTCCTGATGGGAGCCGACGTTTCCGACTTGTTCAATGCCTTAACCGGTTATTCCCGTAAAGATAATTACGATAAAATATGGGTAGCACCCGGTAGTATCCGGCAACGGATGATTTCCTTGATTGAAAGGGAAATTTCTCAGCACCAAGCTCATGCCGATGGTTATTTGGCGTTTAAGATGAATTCCCTGGTGGATCAAGATTGCATCGCCGCCCTCTACCGGGCTTCCCAAGCCGGTGTAACGATCGATTTACAGGTGAGGGGTATTTGTTGCCTTAGACCGGGAATTCCCGGTTTGAGTGAAAACATTAGCGTAACTTCCATCGTAGGACGTTTTCTGGAGCATACCCGGATTTATTATTTCCATAACGGCGGTCAAAGCGACGTACTCTTGGGCAGCGCCGATCTGATGCCCCGTAATTTGGACCGCCGGATCGAGATTTTGTTCCCCATTGAGGATTCCCGATTGAAAAACCTATTAATCAATCAAGTATTACAAATACACCTGCGTGATAATATCAAAGCGCAAACGCTTTTCCCAGACGGACATTATCAAAAAAACGCTCCTGCTCAAGAAGAGCTGAGAGTTCATTCTCAAGACTGGATGCTGGAACACCCCGGTTTATTTTTTGCACATGAATCCGTCAGGGATAAAACCACCTGTCAGATGGTTGCCGCTGTGCAGGAAGAGTCCCCACTTCCGCTCGCATTCAAGGAGGAACAGAAAAATGATTAAAATAGCTTTACTCGGTGATATTCACGGTAATTTACCCGCGTTGGAGGCGGTATTAAATCATGCCAAAGCCCATGGTGTCGATAATTTTATTAATGTCGGAAATTCACTGGGCTTTGATATCTTTCCTGATGAAACCATTCAAAGACTGCAAATTGAAAATGTGGTAAGCATCCTTGGCCAATTTGATCAACGGGTTTTAAAAGCCAAAGCTAAATTAGAAAAATTGAAGAAAAGCCCCGCCCCGGATCAATGGCTCTTTTTAAACTGGATTTACAATAATCTATCCGGGAACAGTCTTCATTATTTAAACTCCTTAAAACGTTCTTCCCTGCTCACTATCGAAAAAAAACGAATTCTTTTAACCAGCCAACCCCCGAAGTTAATCAAATTAAATCCGGATCTACCGCCGGAATTAGCCACCGATTTTGCTTTTAAAGCCGCCGCCGATATCATTATCTTTTCTCAGCAACAATTCCCCTATATCAAGCGGTTTAATCATGTCCGGCTAATCAATACCGGCGCAGTCGGATACGCTTTTGACACCGACATCTGGGCGTGTTATACTGTTTTAAAATTCAGTATGGGGTTCATCAAAGTATATCCTTATCGCATTAAATATAATATTACCCAGCGGCAGACAAAAATATGGCCTGCCGGTATAGCCAAACCCCTCTCCACAATCAGTTGCCCGGAAATAACGGCAGCAGCC
>WSSedL1CaDRAFT_10000268_pt1 | contig 36716 bp, 32 predicted proteins | sample WetSurSL1Cattail_FD_9464 | JGI IMG/M metagenome (IMG submission 9464)
AAGTCGTCTTGACTTTTTGAGGGGCTATTACAATATAAAAAAAGAAGGGAACGTTTTGTATGTGACAAAACAACAATAACATTCCCTTCATGGTGTACCAAGTACTTGACAAAGATACAATAAGAAATGAAATACTACCACATTTATCGGTAGCAAAAAGAGGATTTCAAACAAGAAGTTGTTTGATAGAATTAGTAAACAGTATTTTATATAAGCTAAAGACAGGTTGTCAGTGGCATATGTTACCCGTAGATGGTTTATTCTCCGGTGTAGTCTTGAGTTATAAAACCGTTTTTGGACATTTTCGTAAATGGTGTAAAACAGGTGAATGGGAATACTGTTGGATAAAGATCCTTACAAAGTATAAATCAGTTTTAGATCTATCTAGTGCTGACTTAGATGGTAGCCATACTACAGCTCTTCGTGGCGGCGAAGAAGTAGCTTATCAGGGAAGAAAAAAAAGGAGTACAACAAATTCTTTATATCTAACTGATCGACAAGGCTTACCTTTAGCATTATCATCTCCAATAGCAGGAAATCATAATGATTTATATGAAATAGAGAAACACTCAGGAGAACTGTTTTCAACATTAATAGAGGCTCAAATTAGCCCTGAGGGTCTTTTTGTTAATGCTGATTCTGGATTTGATTCTAAAGACTTTCGTACCACTTGTAAGAAATGGGGAATTACTCCCAATGTTGCTTTCAATTATCGCAATGGAGAAAACAAAGATGAGTATTTATTAGATGATTTACTTTATAAACAACGATATGCTATTGAAAGAACCAATGCATGGATGGATAGTTTTAGATCTTTATTAAATAGATTTGATGTCACTGTTTCTAGCTGGAAAAGCTTCAATTACATAGCATTCATGATTATATTATTCAAGAAAATTAAACAAAATAAAAAGTCAAGATGACTTCTTTGAAAAAAAAATCGAATCAACAAATTTCCAGTACTCGAGTTAAAGTCGAACATGCAATTGGCAACTGCAAAGTATTCAGAATTGTCAAAGAAGAAATCAGATCATTTAAAGATGATTTCCGTGATTTAGTTATGGTACTTGCTTGCGCTTTATCTAATTTCAAACTAAAATACCAATAATAAACTAACTTATATAAACTCTAGTGTTTGAAGCAAAGTTCAAACACTTTTTTTTGTTCTAAATTTCAAAGTTGCCTGTAATTTTCGGGAAATAAAATAAATAATGTAATTTTGAAACAAATTTACGGCATCTACATGAACAAAGAAACAAGACAATTTATTTCGGAGCACGAAAAAGATGATATTTTTACCCTCAGATTGCAATATAATAATAATCAAGATATTGATATCAATTTAGCTATCAATCAAATAACCGGAAAACAAAAAATAAAAAACAAAGTCCCGCTGTTTTATCACAATGAGAATGTGTTATATCCTGCTCAACTTTCACTCGAACAGTCTTCTTCTGAACCAACAGCTCAATATAAAGCAACACTTTGTCATGGAAACACACTAAATGACCTTACGGGTGGATTTGGAGTAGACTGTTGTTTTATGTCTGAATATTTTAAAGAGGTTATTTATGTCGAACGCCAAACTACATTATGCGAACTGGCTACACATAATTTCAAGGTTCTGGGAAAAAATCATATACAAGTGGTAAATGCTGAAACAGAAGAGTATTTACCGACTATAAAACATGTAGACTGGATATACATTGATCCTGCACGACGTAGTTCAAGCGGAAAAAAAATGGTGCTTTTATCCGATTGCGAACCGGACGTATCTGCATTAGCCTCTGTTCTATTGAGTAAAGCCAATCAAATAATGATAAAATTATCTCCTATGATGGATATCACATCTGTTATAAAGGAGTTACCCAACACTTCCGAAATTCATATCATCAGTGTAGAAAATGAGTGTAAGGAAGTACTACTTATACTAAATCAATCCACACAGAATGAAAAAAAAATACGAACAGTAAATTTTGCAAAAAAAAATAACAATCAGGTATTTGAATACAATCTAACTGAAGAAGTAAACGCCAAAGTATCTGTAACTTCTACAGTAGGCGATTATCTGTTTGAACCCAATGCATCTGTTATGAAAAGTGGTGCCTTTAAATTAATCGGGACTAAATTTGAACTAAATAAATTACACATTAATACGCACTTATACACTTCAAATAAACTACCACTTGAATTTCCGGGAAGGGTTTTTAAAGTTCAGGAATGCTGGGGTAGCTCTAAAAAAGAGCAGAGAGAACTGGTCGAACAAAACCCTAAAGCAAACATAAGTTGTCGAAATTATCCCCTAAGTGCGGAAGAATTACGCAAAAAACTAAAAATTAAAGATGGAGGTGATACGTATTTATTTGCGTGCACACTGGCCAATGATGAGAAATTAATTATAAAATGTAGTAAATTACATTCATAAAGTAATTTACTGCCGGAAGTAAACGAATATGTACTAAGAAATAGTGACTAACACAGTAGTTTAAGCTGAACACGTTTTCGCACAACATCCACCTCCATAATACGAACCTTTACATGCTGATGTACCGAAACAATCTCTGCCGGATTGCTGATATACCGATCAGCCATTTGCGAAACATGAACCAAACCGTTTTCTTTTATTCCTATATCCACGAAAGCACCGAAATTGGTGATATTAGTAACTATTCCAGGCAATTCCATTCCCATTCGCAAATCAGTAATAGTCTTCACATTTGCATCAAATTCAAAAACTTTAATACTGCTTCGTGGATCTCGACCGGGTTTTTCTAGCTCGTCCAAAATATCTGTCAGAGTAGGCAAACCAACTTTAGGAGTTATATACTTTTGTAAATCAATACTTTTCTTGAGTTCCTTATCGTGAATAAGCTCCTTCACATTCACATTCAAGTCTTTTGCCATCAACTCAACTATACCATAACTCTCAGGGTGAACTGCAGAATTATCTAATAAATGCTCTCCATCGGGAATACGCAAAAATCCTGCACATTGCTCAAATGTTTTTGCACCCATCTTAGGAACTTTCATCAACTGTTTCCGACTTTTAAAAGCTCCGTTTTCAGCTCTGAAGTCTACTATATTTTGTGCTAACTGTGGTCCCAAGCCTGAAATGTAAATCAGCAAATGCTTACTGGCAGTATTCAGATTTACACCTACTTTATTCACAGCATTTTCTACTGTCTGATCCAGCGCCTTTTTCAATTTTGCCTGATCAACATCATGTTGATACTGCCCTACTCCTATTGATTTCGGATCTATCTTTACCAACTCTGCCAATGGATCCATCAATCGACGTCCGATAGAAACTGCTCCACGTACAGTTACATCATAATCCGGAAACTCATCGCGAGCTATTTTGGAAGCTGAATAAATAGACGCTCCATTTTCACTAACTACAAAAAGCTTCACTTCACGATCAAAAGCAGTACGTTGAATAAACTGCTCTGTTTCACGTCCCGCAGTTCCATTTCCAATAGCAATAGCCTGAATATCGTAGGCTTCCACCATCTTTTGTACCTTACGCATAGCCTGCGAGCTTTCATTAACTGGTGGATGCGGATAAATAGTCTCATTATGAAGTAAATTGCCCTGAGCATCCAGACAAACAACCTTACAACCGGTACGAAATCCGGGATCAATCCCCAATACACGTTTTTGTCCCAACGGAGGCGCTAACAATAACTGTCGTAGGTTTTCTGCAAATACCCGAATTGCTTCGACATCCGCTTTTCCTTTACTTTCAGCAGCAAACTCGGTCTCAATACTGGGTTTTAATAGTCGTTTATAAGCATCCGTTACAGCATCCGCTACCTGTTTAGATGCCTCAGTTTCACCTTTTACAAATATCCTGTCCAGTTTTTCCAAGCAACGATCATCATCTGGTGAAATATTCACACGCAAAAAACCTTCTGTTTCTCCTCTACGCATGGCAAGTAACCTATGCGACGAACAACGAGCCAGCTTTTCACTCATATCAAAGTAATCACGATATTTTTGAGCCTCTTCATCTTTACCTTTTATAAGTTTAGATGAAATAATAGCTTCACGCGCAAAAATCAAACGAACAGAATTACGCGCAGCTTCACTTTCATTAATCCATTCGGATATAATATCGCGAGCGCCACTTAAAGCGTCAGCCACATTTTCAACATTTTCTTTTACAAACTGAGATGCCATACGCTCCACATCATTTGATTGTTGCTTCATTAGCATCTTGGCAAGAGGTTCCAACCCCTTTTCACGCGCAATCTCAGCCCTTGTGCGACGCTTAGGCTTATATGGCAGGTAAATGTCTTCCAACTCAGTAATATTCCAACATTCTTCAATTCTGGCTTTCAATTCTTCAGTCAGCTTATTCTGCTCCTCTATCGATTTAAGTACTGCTAATTTTCTTTTAGCCAACTCGCACAATCTATCATACTGCTCTTTTGTATCACCTAACTGCACTTCATCCATACCATCAGTCATCTCTTTCCTATATCGACTGATAAATGGAATGGTAGCTCCTTCCAAAAACAATTGAATCGCATTTTTGACTTGCTTTTCAGAGAGTTGTAGTAAAGTGGCTATTATAGCTATAAATTTTGTAGGAATGCTGGTATTTTCGGAAGACATATAATATTAATTTGAAAGTAGAAACTCTGTACGGAAGAGTATTTTTTAGTGTAAAATTTTAAAAATCAATTCCTTCATTAAATCTGCTTCATCAGTGCTGGGATTATCGATTCCCTTGTACCTTGCATCAGTTTCACGAATAAAAGAAATAATATTCATGGTTTTCCATGCCCCAAAGCTTTGAGCAGCTTTTTGGTAGTCTTTCACAAAATAAGGATTTATTTTTAATTCTGAAGCGACAGCAGACTGATTCTTATCTGGTAAATAATGATACAACATCAAATCACTGAAAAACTTAAACAATTGCGCCAATACCAAAACTAAAGGGTTCGATTTTTTATTTTCAGAAAAATAGCGGATAATCCGATTAGCTTTTAGCACATCTTTATTAATTAATGCAGCTTGTAATTCAAACACATTAAAATCTTTACTAATTCCAATATTTTTTTCAACTAGTTCTGGCGTTATTCGCTGAATATCGGCAGTTTTAGTTAGTACCAGCTTTTCTAATTCATTAACTAGTTTACTTAAGTCCGTCCCTAAAAACTCTGAAAGCATTGCCACAGCCTTGTCATCGATGCCAACATTCTTGGATTTACAATACTTTGTAATCCAGGCACCAATCTCATAATCTCGCAATTTTACCGATTCATAAACAACCCCTACTTTGCCAATTTCCTGTATCCACTTTTTTCGCTTGTCTGGTGTTCCATACTTATAACAGAATACTAATATTGTGGATTTTAGAGGATTTGAAAGATAATGAATCAAATTATCCCATTCCTTAATCAATTGGGCTTCTTTGATTATCAACACCTGATGCGAAGCCATCATTGGATAACGCTTTGCAGCATTAATAACAGTCGCTATATCCACATCTTTGCCATATAAAATGGTCTGATCAAACTCTTTTTCTGTTTCAGCCAATACATTTCTTTGAATAAAATCAGAGATATAATCTATATAATACGATTCATCACCCATTAGAAAATATACAGGACTGTAATTTTTCTTTCTGAGATCAGTTAGAATTTGTTCGTATGTGAATTCTTGTTTGGCCACTTTGTCAGTTTTCTGTAATTTATTCGTTTCTATTCAAAACGTAAATGCTTGATTGTTTTACTATTATTCATTAAAGAAGAAAGTGATTTAATCCCAATCTTCAGGTGCTCTTCCACAAAATTTGTTGTTACTTTCTGATCGCTCTCTAAAGTTTTAATTCCATCTTCATGCATTGGCATATCAGAGATCAAAAGCAGAGCGCCAATAGGTATACTATTGTAAAATCCGACAGAAAAAAGTGTAGCTGTCTCCATATCAACCGCCATAGCACGTGTCAAACGAAGATACTCTTTAAAATTATCATCATGTTCCCAAACTCTTCTGTTTGTTGTGTAAACAGTACCGGTCCAATAATCTTTACCGAAGTCACGAATATTCGATGATACTGCACGTTGTAGGCTAAAAGCAGGAAGTGCCGGAATTTCAGGGGGAAAATAATCATTTGATGTTCCTTCACCACGAATAGCAGCACTAGGCAAAATATAATCTCCATTTTTGTTTTTATCTCGCAATCCTCCACACTTTCCAAGAAAAAGAACTGCACGAGGATTTACAGCAGATAAAATATCCATAATTATTGCTGCATTTGGACTTCCCATTCCAAAATTAATGATCGTTATGCCATTGGCTGAAGCATTGGGCATATTACCATCACGCCCTACTACAGGAACGTTATTCCATTCTGCAAAAAGCTCAACATAATTATTAAAATTAGTCAGAAGTATATAGTCAGTAAACTCATTTAAAGGCCTTTTCGTATATCTAGGAAGCCAGTTTTCTACGATTTCTTTTTTTGTTTTCATTCTTTTCAATATTAAATATTGTTTTTGTAACTTCGCCGTTATTTTCTTTGATACTAAGTATATCCTCTTAAAAAAAACTGGAAACAAAAATACTCAAAAATGTTGCAACTAAACCTACCCGAATACAAATTTAGAATAAAAAAGCTAGATGAAAAACTCTTTATTTTTGATTCACAGAGAAAAAGATATGTTTCACTTACACCGGAAGAGTGGGTTCGACAACACTTTATTCAATTTATGATTGAAGCGAAAGGTTATCCAGCAGCTTATTTAGCCATTGAAAAACAGCTAAATTTAAACGGAATGAAAAAAAGATGTGATGCCATACTATACGACAACACTGGGCAACCTATCATGATTATCGAGTTCAAAGCCCCAAATGTACTTATTTCTCAAGCTACTTTTGATCAGGTTGCAGTATACAATAGTAAGTTGAATGTTGATTTCTTTATGATTAGCAATGGGATTGAGCATTATTGCTGCCGCGTAAATACACAAACAGCCTGTTATGAGTTTTTTCCTGAAATTCCTCACTTCTCAGTACTACAAAGTAGATCCAGATAGAAACAGCTTCATAGCTGTACTTTAAACGCTATAATTTGTTATTATAAACTTTTCTTTTTTTATCAATAAGTTAAAAATATACATCGTAAGCAAACATTCAACCCAAAAAAACAGCATTTTTATGTTTTAAAACATATATCTTTGCATCGTCAATTAGAAATTATTCTATTAGACAAATCTGATACAAGGAATACCCAATACAAAAATCACAAGGGAATTCTTTGTTTTTTTTATTTATAAAGGTATAAGTATTTAGGTTTTAAAATTAATTTTTGAAGGTTATGAAAAAAAATTTTAGTTTAGTTGTTATTTTGGTAGCTTTGGGCACCAGCGCTTCTGCAGTAAATTCAAGTGATTACACTGTGTTTTATAAATTGAATAACGAAACTACATTCAATTCGCTTGTTCGTTATTTAGATGCCGATTACACGCAAGTAGATCAGTTGAAATATGTATTTTCTCTTACAGAAAACAAATTTAAATCGGCATTAAAAGCCGATAATGGAGTCGCTGCTGAAAAAGCATTAAGATTCAATTTAGGTAATGCAAAATCAATTTTGAGCGATTCACAATACAAAAAGTACTTAACAGCATTGAATGTTACAATCAATCGCGAAAAAGAGACATTTATTGCCGAAAACAAGTAATTTAGTACATTATTCTTTGTCTTTAAAGGATGCTTTTTCTTATTGAAAGCATCCTTTATTTTTTCTAGAGTTATCAGACTATATAGAAAATTAATAAAATCAACGGATTAGCTTTACATCAACCAACCTTTTACGCGTTCTGCTATCGAAGTCTTCCAAAGAAATACTGTCCCCCTTATTTAAAGAGTAACTTCTTGGATTCGAAAAATAACTTATTGTTGGAATTAGATGAAATTGAAAATGACCATTTAAAGTTCCCTTATACACGTACATCGGCAAATAAGATGCACTTGTAATAGTTTTATTGACTGTACTGATATTAATCTTGACCATTAAGCCTCCATTAGTATTCGGACCAAGCTGATTTGAAATACAATTTCCCAAAGAATAAAATACCGGAACGGGGTTATGATTCTTATCAAACTGAATTTCTGCATTTTGGATTACATGTGGATGCGAACCTATAATCAGATTAATTCCATGGTTTACCAAAAACTTAGCAAGACTTTCCTGAATTTTATTTGAATGCAACTCATTTTCATTTCCCCAATGAATTGTCATAATCTTCAGATCTACACCTGATTTATCTGCCTTTTTAATATCACGAATAATCTCTAAGGTGTCAATATAATTAATCTTATTAGGTTTCACAGCTTTAATGTTGTTTGTACCGTAAGTACAATTTAATAAAGCTAACCTCACACCTTTTGATTCAAGTATCAAAGGATAAGAATTACAACGCTTATTTTCATCAATATAACTACCAACATGATATAGATTTCTTTTCTCTATTTGTTGAATTGTACGTTCCAGACCAACTTTTCCCCTATCTAAAATATGGTTATTAGCAGTCAATAACACATTAAACCCTGCCTTTTTTAGCCCATCAAGCAACTCATCCGGACTGGAAAAATTTGGAAAACCACTAAAAGGCTTCCCGGCAATGGGCGCTTCTAAATTTGCAACTGCAAAAGTAGCTTTTTTTATATAAGGCTTAATTTCATGAAAGCAAGCATCATAATCATATGTTTTGGTAACAGAATTAAAAGCTGCATGAAATTGAGGTGAATGCCCCATTATATCTCCAACAAAAACAAGAGAAATTGACTCGCTTTTTCCCGACGAAAGAACTACATTGCCATAGTTATACAAGAAATCGTTGTATAAAAACAGAAAACCAACCAGTAGTAAATATTTTTTCATCGAGTTTAGAAAAAGGTATCACGCAAATTTAGAGAATTTGTCGCAAAAAAACTGTACTTTTCAATACAAAGAAAAATTTTGATTTAAAATCGAAAACCTTTCTACCAAAATCAAATTTCCAGCACACCAACAATATCACCAACAGATTGAAATCCATGACGATCTAAATAGTCATTAATTCCATCTACAACCTTAATAGAAACTGTTGGATCAATGAAATTTGCCGTTCCAACCTGTATTGCTGAAGCTCCAGCCAAAATAAATTCAATAGCATCGGCTGCATTCATAATACCTCCTAAACCTATTACAGGAATCTTCACAGCCCGTGCAACTTGCCAAACCATGCGTAAAGCAATAGGCTTAACTGCCGGTCCAGAAAGACCACCGGTAACAGTTGATAAAATTGGTTTTCGCTTTTCCGAATCAATAGCCATCCCTAACAATGTATTAATTAAAGATACTGAATCTGCTCCTTCAGCTTCAACAGCAAGCGCGATCTCTGAAATATCCGTAACATTCGGCGAAAGCTTGACTATAAGTTCTTTTTTATAGACCGTTCGCACAGCCTTAACCACGTTAGCAGCAGATGAACAACTTGTTCCAAAAGCCATTCCTCCTTCTTTCACATTAGGGCACGAAATATTCAATTCGATTCCAGGTATTTTTTCAAGTTCATTAAGCATTTGAGCCGCTTCAACATAGTCTTCAATAGTAGAACCTGATAAATTCACAAGTATATTTGTATCAATATCCTTTACAGTTGGATAGATATGGTTTATAAAATACTCTACACCCTTATTCTGCAGACCTACAGCATTTAGCATACCAGATGGAGTCTCAGCCATACGTGGATAGGGATTACCTTGACGCTCGCGAAGTGTAGTACCCTTCACAAATATACCACCAATTCGTGAAAGATCCATAAAATCAGAAAATTCTGGTCCATAACCAAAAGTTCCTGACGCTGTCATCACTGGATTTTTCAATTGTAATTTACCAATATTGATATTTAAATTTGCCATTTCAACTTTGTAATATTAAAAACAGGTCCTTCTGTACACACACATAAATGCCCTTCCGTAGTATCAGTCACACAACACAAACAAGCTCCAATTCCGCAAGCCATAGTATTCTCTAGCGAGACTTCACAATTAGCTTTGATCTTAGCTGCGTAAGCAGCTACTACTTTCATCATAGGCGTAGGACCACATGTATATATATAATCAAAATTAGAGCTGCTTAAGCATGAATGCTGAGTTACAAACCCACGTTCACCATGTGAGCCGTCTTCAGTTGTGGTAAATACATTTCCGAATCGTTCGAATTCAGAAATTTGTAATAAATTAGATTTGGAACGTCCTCCAAGTAAAAAGTTGCATGCATATCCATGCTCATTCAAGTAAGCCCCCCAAAACAATAGTGGAGCAATACCCACGCCACCACCAACTAATAAAACTTTTGACTTCTTGTCAGCCGGTAAAGTGAAACTATTTCCAAGTGGAAAAACAAGATTACAAACGTCCCCGGTCTTAAGTTCACATAACCTGCGAGTTCCATCTCCAACTTTTTGAATCAACAACCAAAGTTCATTGGTTACATAATCAACATAATTAATAGAAATGGGACGTCGTAAAAAAGTAGTGGGAGAGTTATCTACACGCACTTCGGCAAATTGACCAGGTAAAATTTCGGGGAGTTTAACAGGTGAAGTCAGAATAAGAAGTGAATATTGATCACTTAGTTGCTTGTTTTCTTTTATGAATAAATCAAGCATATATTTCTTCATCATTATAATATGTTATGTATCAGAATCTGTATAAAACTAATACGGGTGAGGAAAAACAAATACTATGTGATACAAAATTACATAATTATATCGGATTGATAAGACTAAAAACACGCAGAAAGACTTAAATATTACTGAACAAAACAATATAGTTAATGCGATTCAAATTCTTGAAACGTATTATCAGTATAATATACTATAATTTTCCGCACCGACCTTTGAGTGGTTTCAATGTGTGGAATAGAGGGAGAAATAACCGGTTGTGAAACAATCGGTGAATGAATTTCAGAATTGGATGCTACTTTTTGCTGAATGGAAGATGAAGTTGATACATTTTTATCCTCTAAAATAGGGCTTGAAACATTTGATTTTGATATACTTTCATCTATAGAATCAAACAAAGTGGGGGCCTGAGATTGCTTTTCTGTGCGATACATCGACCCAACCCCTAAAATAAGCCAATCTGAGCTCACTGTACGAAACCTATTTAGTATTTTTTTTAATACGTCTAAACTTGGATTATTTCTACCATTTAAAATATGAGATAGAGTAGAACCTTGAATGCCTATTTCGGCAGCAAATACGGCCGAATTCATTTCTTCTTGCAGCATTATCTTTTCAATCCTTTCTTTTTCATCCATAATACATGATATTTATGTGAATGTTCTATTTCTAATCACTTCACAAAGATATGTGAAATGATTCACATACGCAAATCAATTACAAACGGAATATATTACATGAGTAATATTACATCTGTAAAGCCGCATATTATCAAGTTATATTACTAAAAAAGTTAGTTATATACTATAAATAAGCACTATATATATAATAACTAAATTTATTATTTAGATAAACAGAAATAATATATATTTATATATAAATACACTGATAATATGCATTATATGATTAAAAATATATATATGATAGGCATATATATCAATATATCAGAAATGTAATATCTATTCTAAATGTAAAAACAATATAGTAGAATTATTTTACTGATTATATGATAATTATATCCTAACTTACGCATTGTTTAAGTCATTTACAAAAATAATATTACTTGAGTGAATACATATATAAATGTAATTATAAATGGAAAACATTTGTAATTTATATTGAGTTATGCTGTAAATACATTTGTAATACAGTGGAATATATTTGTAAATACATCTGTAAATTACATCTGTAAAGACTAAAAATAAAATCACTTGTTCTAGCTAACAGAAAAGTAGCAAAATTGAGAAGCTGATTAATGAGAGAATTGTTGGGAAGTGTAAAGTCCGCTATTTAATTCAAATAGGTTTCATGGTACAAAACTAAAAAGGAGTATTTAGTCAACTTATCCCGCTCTATTTACTTAAATATATAATTGGTTATAATTTACAGTCTTTAAAATTGAGATTAAAGCAAAATAATTCAATAAGTTATAAGAATTGACAAGCCTTGAGAATTGAATATATAAATCTAGCTGTAAAATGGTACGGATAAATAGATTCTGACGCAAAAAAAAGAAGAGCCCGAAATTAAATTTCGGGCTCTTCTTTATAATAAATAAAAATTATATATCTTAATCTTCTGACACCGGAGCAACACCGGCTAATTCCTGATCAACTAAAATACGACCACAATATTCGCAAACAATAATTTTTTTACGAAGGCGAATATCCAATTGGCGCTGAGCTGGAATTTTATTAAAGCAACCACCACAAGCATCGCGTTGAACATAAACAACAGCTAAACCATTTCGGGCATTTTTACGAATACGTTTAAACGCTGTCAACAGACGAGCCTCAATAAGTGATTCAATTTCTTTGGCATGTTCACGAAGTCTTTCTTCTTCTTGTTTTGTTTCTGAAACAATTTCGTTCAACTCACCTTTTTTCAAATCTAAATCCAATTTACGTTCAACTAAATGTTCCGCTGTAGTTTTTTGGTCAGCTTGTTTGGTTTCAAGAGCAGCTGTGTACTCGCGAATACGTTTTTCACACAGTTCAATCTCCAATGTCTGGAATTCTATTTCTTTCGAAAGATTATCGTACTCACGGTTATTACGAACATTATCTTGCTGTTCCTTATATTTTGCAATTTTAATACGAGATTCTTCAATCTCAATTTTTTTGCTTGCAATCGTAGCAACAACTTCCGCAATTTCAGTTTCAAAATTTTCCATACGGGTATTTAAACCTATAATCTCGTCTTCTAAATCCTGAACCTCCAAGGGGAGTTCGCCACGTAAAATTTTAATTTCGTCTATTTGAGAAACCGCTTTTTGAAGTTCGTAAAGTGCTTTTAGTTTTTCTTCAACGGTGATTTCTTTCTCTGCTTTTAATTCTGTAGCCATATTGATTACAAATAATTTATGGGGTTGGTTTTACTGTCTGAAATTTGGACTGCAAATGTAGGCATTTTTTTCGTAATTATCTCATAAAAAATGTCTTTTGTGAACTGCTCACTTTCAAAATGTCCAATATCGGCTATTAAAATCCGATTTTGAGCATCGAAAAATTCATGATATTTAATATCACCTGATATGTATATATCGGCATTAGCTGCAATTGCATCAGGAATAAATGAACTTCCTGAGCCACCACAAAGAGCCACTCGCTTTATTTTCCGTCCGGATAAGTTTGTGTATCTAACAGTTGACAGATTAAATATTGCTTTTAGCCGATTCAAAAAAGTCAATTCATCTTCAGCATTTTCCAGTTCGCCGACTATGCCCGCTCCTACCTGATTCCATGAGTTTTTTAATGGAATAAGATCAAAAGCTGGCTCTTCGTAAGGATGTGTTTTAATTAAAGCATTGAGAACTTTTAACTTCAGATATTCAGGTAAAATTACTTCAAGCTTGGTCTCAGGTTCTGAATGCAATTCATTAATATTTCCAACGAATGGATGAGCTTTTCCGTTAGCACGAAAAGTACCCAAACCTTCGGCATTAAAACTGCATGAATCGTAATTTCCTATATGCCCCGCTCCTGCTTCGAAAAGTGCTTGCCGAACTTCGGATAAATAATACTGAGGAATATAAGTGATCAACTTTACTAAAACGTCCTCTTTAGGTTGAAGAATTCGGAGATTTTTCAGTCCTATTTTTTCTGCCATTTTTCCACTTACACCCGATAGTACGTTATCTAAATTAGTATGTGCGGCATAAATAGCAATATCATTTTTAATGGCTTTTATTACACAACGTTCTATTTCATTTTTACCAATGATGCGTTTTAGTCCTTTGAAAATAAGAGGATGATGCGAAATTATTAGATTGCATTTTTTCAGAATAGCTTCTTCAATTACTTCTTCAGTAATATCGACACAAACTAGTACTGACGTAACTTCCATTTGTGAGTTACCAACAAGAAGTCCTGCATTATCGTAACTTTCCTGCAACGACAATGGAGCAACTTCTTCAATAAGTTCACAAATATATTTTACAATCATATAATTTACAACTATTTATAGATTAAATAAGTTCACAATTATTTCGCAGCAGCCACAGCTTCTTCTTTTTCTTCTAGTGTAAAGTCAGTAATTTGAGCGTTGATCAAAATGTTATACCAAGACAGCAATTTGCGGATATCGCTTGGATACACACGGTCACGATCAAAGTCCGGTAAAATTTCGCTCATATAGTTACGAAGTTTATCGTTATCGGATTTCGGATCGATAGAACAAAGAGCACCGTTTTCTTTTTCTTTCAATTTTTCAAGAACCTGTGCCAACTGAACTTCAGCTGTTTCGGTAAAAATTGCAATATCTCCCAGTGATACAACTTTGTCTTTTGTGTAAGCAGGAATTCGTTTTCCATCTACTAAAGACTCAATAATCAGCATGTTTTTAGCTTGGGATACCAACTTGAAAAGTCCTGGTTTACCCGGAAATGATAAAATTTTCTTCAACATAATTCTAATCTATTCAAATTTAAAATTTGGAACTCATTATTCAAGATACGATTTTCCATAATGAATTACAAACTATATTTTTATTTAATTTTCAACACTGCAAATATAATATCAATTCTTCAATTTTCACTAACAAACTGTGAATTATGAAGTCTGAATTATGAATTGTGTGAGTTCTTTAAGTTTAATTTTCCCTTCGTAAATAGCTTTACCGGTAATGACAGCGGGAACAGATGCTTCGTGCAACAATTCAATATCGCGAACAGAACTAACTCCACCACTGGCGATCAGATACATGGTTGGTTCTGCTTCTAACATTTTTTTGTAGAGTTCCAATGCCGGGCCTTGCAACATACCGTCTTTACTGATGTCTGTACAAATTACTTTGCTGATTCCCTGATAAAGATAATTTTTTATAAATGGAAGTAGCTCGAACTCCGTTGTTTCGAGCCAACCGCCAACGGCGATTTTTTCATCCTTAACATCGGCTCCTAAAATGATTTTTTCTCCGCCAAATTTAGTAATCCAGGAAGAAAATACATCCGAATTTTTAACTGCTATGCTCCCACCCGTTACCATGCTAGCTCCACATTCGAAAGCAATTCGCAAGTCATCATCCGATTTTAAACCACCGCCAAAATCGACGACCAAGTCGGTGCCGGAAGTAATACGTTCGAGCACTTTATGGTTTACAATATGATGCGCCTTAGCTCCATCCAAATCTACCAGATGCAAACGGTGGATACCGGCATCGGCAAACATTTTGGCCACTTCCAACGGATTTTCGTTGTAAACTGTTTTCTGAGCATAATCGCCCTGCGACAGGCGAACGCATTTTCCATCAATCAGATCGATGGCGGGAATAATTTCAATCACTATTGGATCACAGATTTATGAGTTATGAACTATGAGTTATGAGTTTCAAGATGTTTACCTGCAAATTGATATTAAAAAAAAATATCTCAAATTAAATATCTGCCGGCATCATGTAAATTAACTCTACTTTCTTTTGAATTATAGCCGAAGAAAGATTGAACAAAAGTACTAAAAAAGGAAGGAAACAGCAAATTGAATATGGATGCCGGCACGCCTGCACTTATAAAGCGGTTAGTCCTGAAATTCTAAAATAAGTTGAAAATGAGCTTATCCATCGGTACAAAATGAATATATTTGCAACTTATTTAAAATTCAATGATCAATCAGGTATGGGATTAGACTTAATCGAGATTTTGAAAATTGCTCCGGCTGCAGTGATAGGACTTACAGTTCATGAGTTTTCACATGCTTGCGCCGCTTATAAACTGGGTGATAGCACAGCTAAAAATGAAGGTCGGCTAACTCTGAATCCGTTAAAGCATATTGATTGGTTGGGGTTCTTTTTAATTGTAGTTGCCGGATTTGGATGGGCTAAACCCGTAACTTTCAATCCCAATAATTTAAAAAATAAACATCACGATGAGATTCTGATATCGATAGCCGGACCAATTTCTAATTTTATTCTGGCTGTAATTTTCTTTGTTGTTGCACGGCTGCTTTACTTTATTGATTCTGTGAGTGCAAGCACAGTTGGCCTTGCAACAATTCAGTTGTTGGTACTTTGGGGAGTAATTAATTTCGGCTTATTTGTTTTCAACCTGATTCCCATTCCACCGCTGGATGGTTCACATTTGTACTTGACTTATGTAAAGGACATTAACCCTAAATTAATGATGAATATGTATAGATGGGGAACTTTCGCTTTATTCGCTATTATTATTGCTGAAAACAAGTTCAACTTCAATATTCTTCACATTTCTGATTTAGTAAGTGGTATTACTTCCTTCTTTTTCAGACTTCTGAATTTCAACTAAAGGCCAAACTATCGCTAAAAAAAGCTTAATCTGCATCCTCACAAAAATTTCGTGAGGATACAAATTAAGCCGCGCAAATTAAAGAAGAAATTGCTTATTCGAATTCCGATATTGTTCTTTTAATTATTCCGATACATTCCATCAACTGCTCCTCGGTCATTACTAATGGCGGTGCAAAGCGAATGATGTTAGTATGCGTTGGTTTGGCAAGCAATCCATTGGCTAGTAATCGCAGACAAACTTCCCAAGCCAGGTCTTTATGACCTTCATTATTAATTACCAAAGCATTCAGCAATCCTTTTCCGCGAACAAAAGAAGCGATGGCGGATGTTTCGCAAAACTGCTTCATTTCTTTCCGGAAAATTTCACCTAGAAATGCAGCATTCTCAGCCAGCTTTTCATCGCGAATAACTTCCAGTGCCGAAATGGCTACTGCAGCTGCAATCGGGTTTCCACCAAAAGTGGAACCGTGCTGTCCCGGATGGATGACATCCATAATTTCGTGACTCGACAATACGGCCGAAACCGGGTAAGCTCCACCCGACAAGGCTTTTCCGAGAATAAGAATATCGGGGTGAATATCTTCGTAATCGCAAGCCAACAATTTTCCGGTGCGGGCAATTCCGGTTTGAACTTCATCGGCTATAAAAAGGACATTGTGCTGGAGACAAAGATCGTAACATTTTTTCAGATATCCATCGTCGGGAACATAAGCTCCGGCTTCGCCCTGAATAGGTTCAACCAAAAAACCGGCGATGTTGGGGTTGGAAGCCAGCACTTTTTCTAGTGCATCAGCATCGTTGAAGGGAACGACAATAAATCCGGGCGTAAACGGTCCGTAATTATTATAAGCCTCGGAGTCAACAGAAAAGGAAACAATGGTGGTGGTTCGTCCGTGGAAATTATTTTCGCAAACCACTATCTGTGCCGCATTCTCAGGCAATCCTTTTTTCTCGTACGACCATTTTCGACAAAGCTTGATGGCAGTTTCCACTGCTTCGGCACCGGTATTCATGGGCAACACTTTTTCGTAACCAAAATAGTGCGTTACAAATTCCTCGTACCGACCTAGCTGACTATTATAAAAAGCGCGCGAAGTAAGTGTCAGTTTTTGAGCTTGTTCAACCAACGTACCAATAATCTTCGGGTGGCAGTGACCCTGGTTGACGGCCGAGTAAGCCGATAAAAAATCGAAATATTTTTTTCCATCCACGTCCCAAACATATACGCCTTGTCCCCGTTCGAGTACAACGGGAAGCGGATGATAGTTGTGAGCACCATAATTATTCTCAAGATCCATCAGTTGTGGAGCAGTAAGTTTTGTATTGTTCATATAGTTATTATTTGCCTTCAAAATTTCCTTAGGAGATTTTAGAGGTTCGTTAGTATTTAAAAAATTTCGGCCATCATGCAGCGAACACTACCGCCTCCTGTTTTTTCGATGGTTGGAATAGAAATAACAATCAATTCGTTGTACAATTCCAGGCGTTTGATTTGTTGTTCGGTAAGAGAATCAAAAGCGGCTTGCGACATAACGAGAAATTTTTCACCCTCTTTGTTCTGAAGCTGAAGCATATTGCCCGCAAAGGCATGCATCTGCTCTTCGGAGATGGAAATTATTTCTTTTCCGCTTTTTTCCAAAGACTCGATCAACATTTGACGCTCATCGATATTATCGATACTGTCGGTACAAACTACAGCATACCCATCGGCTACACTTAGCATTACGTTGGTATGGTAAATGGGTAAACGCTTACCGCCAACAGTTTGACGAGCCGAAAAGTAAACCGGTGTGAAACAGAATGTTTCGCAAAATTGCAGAAACACAGACTTATCGGTACGTTCGGACAAAGCAGCGTAAGCTATCTGATGGACGCGATCGAAAATCATGCTGCCGGTGCCTTCGAGAAATAAATCCTGATTTTCCCAAAAACTGAAATCACTCAGGTTGTTGATAACCAAACTATGCCCTTCGAGAATCCGGAGAATATCATCCCGACGTTCGCTCCGGCGATTGGGCGCAAACATAGGATACAAAATCACCTGACCACCTTCGTGAAAAGAAATCCAGTTGTTCGGAAAAATGGAATCAGGCGTATGTGGCTCGAAGGTATCTTTCACCACCAGTACTTCAATGCCTTTGGCTCTAAGCTGATTAACCATTCGGCTAAACTCCGCCAGTGTCTGATGTTGAAGATCTGCATCCGAGGCATTCCCTTTTTGCTGAAAATAATTATTCGCAGCCGTTTGATCATTGAAGCTAAATGCAATGGGTTCAATCATCAGAATAGTATGAGCTGTTTGTTTTAGCATAAAATTCGGTCTAAATTATTAATCATCAATTCTTACCAGTGGTAAAGTGGAACACCGCAGCAATCCGCCCATTTTTGAAATTTCGTAATAAGGTACACGTTCCACCGTGATGCCCCAATTATTTTCCAGGTGATTATTCAATCGGATGAAACGTTCTTCGGACACAACCACCGAGGGTGAAATAGAAAAAATATTGCTATTCATATGATACATCTCTTCCTGCGTAATTTCAAATACATTTTGCTGTCCAAACATATCGACCAACATGTTGAAATCATGCTTGTTGGAAAAACCGTCTTTGTAAAGAATCAGTTTGTCGGTACCCACAGGCATAAATGCGCAATCGAGGTGCAACACTCCCTGACGCGGATCGGTATCGTGTTTTTTGAGTTCGATGGGAACAAAGTTTTTTTCAGGAATAATTTCCTTCAAAAAATTGAAAGCATACAAATTAGTCCGCGCGGTTTTAAACTGAGGATAATCCGGTTGCGTATAAAGGCCCACAAAAACCGTGTCGTTCATCAGCACCACATCGCCCCCCTCTACATGAGCTTTTTCGGGCAAATTGTAAATTTTGTTGTAGGCAATCTGATCGTAGATCACTTCGTAAGCTTCCTTTTCATCTTCGCGATCGGGGATAATGTTGGAATTAATTATCTTATCATCAATCACAAAACCCACATCGCGGGCAAAAACCTGATTACAATTTTCGAGTGTCCAAGGGCGAAATACCTGAACATTATATTTAAGTAGCACTTTTTCAAATGCACTCATTTCTTTGTAGATAGCTTCTTCGGTGGGGTAAACGCCCAACGAAATAGTTTCGTATGATTTAGCATCGAAACTTTGGTCGAGAGTTGGTACCCGACCGATAGAGCCGGGTTGACCCAGCACAACAGCCTGTAAGGTGGACGTTTCGTTTTTTACGTTCAGATTCATTGTTCAAATTTTCGGCAAAGATACGATTCCAAAGCAGAAAAGAAAGAGTTTTTGTTGTTAAAGTGCATAAATATTAATCGCAGCAAATTTTGGATACCCACCAGCAAAGAACAAAAAAGAAAAAACGTAGAAAATTCATTGCACATAAAAGATAGCTTATAAATGTAGTATAAGTGTATTTTTATATGTAATTAAAATAGATTATTTCTTATATAATCCTTCATTTGTATTATTAAGAATAAAAAACAACAATGAAATTAACTGGCTAATATGCTATAAAACATAAAATATAGAGTTTTAAGTGAGAGTTAAATAGAAAAACAATGAAGTAACAGAACTGAAAAAATGTGTGGCTGACGAAGGCGAGGCACTAAACCTCCCCCGGGGAAATGATTTCACCGAAGATAAAAATCAAGCAAGTGGGAAGCTAAAACTAACTGTTGATGGTCTTCATGATCAGATTAACAGTGGACTAAATCATTATGAACCTCAGGCTAAAGCGGCTTTCAAACGGTTAAAAACTCTGGTGGATGCTAACTCTGAAATTAAATTGAAGGCAACCAACCCCAAGGAAGGTGCTTTGAAAAAGGTATTGATAGAATTTAAGGGAAATTATAAAGCCGATGTTACCGCTGCCGGCATTCAGGACTGGGTGTATACACTGGAAGCGGATTATGCTGCTTGCTCCCCTCATTGTGTGTGTGAAAACCGGAAAACTCCCCTCCTATTTCAACCCACTAAAAATATAGCTATACACCGGATTGTTGAGATCAATTTGCGGTTTCAGAAAACTTTTGGTTTGCAAAACCGGAGCGGTTATCATTTCGCGTCCTATCATTTCTTCAATGGTGTGGTAAAATGGCAAGGATGTTTTGCCAACCAGCAATGGCGAAAGGTCGTTGTGCTCTTCCCAAAATCGGAGAACGGTAACGAACCCACTCAGATAGAGATGATCCTTGGTAAATCCACCTCCCCGGAAGATGCGCGCAACAATGCTAAAAGCCGAATCGGGATCGACATTATAATCATTCCGCAGCATGTTGAAACATTCGATAAAGCCGACTCCACTACACATCTGATCAACCAGCACAGTACGCAGGGCAAATGTTTTGAGCCTCGACAAAGTAATATTTCCGCTCAGGTATTCCGACAGAATGGCTAATCCTTCCTGCGTCATGGTATTGACAGGCAAACCAACGTTGAATATCTTCAGTTGCTGACGGCTCGAATTGATGGTAGTGAGCATGTGAACCCCTATTTCGTGCTCAATCAAAGCCTGTAACTCTTTTCGCTTAAACTGAGCCTGAGGTTGAATGAGGATGCTTTTTTTTGAGTTCAGCACCATCACTTTCGAAATAACCCGGTTGCTCAGTTCTATTTTAGCACTGATTCCATAGTCGTTCAGTCCATCCTGAAAAACCGCCATAGCAGCCTGTGCATCGTATACCGGTTCCTTTTTGGCCTCGGTAGGTATGTCAGGCAACGAAAGTATGTAGGTGGCATTCTGCAAATCCTTTTTAGACGGACGACCGAAATAACGCAGCGAATTGTACAAAAACTTGTTGGTGTTCAGCGTATTTATCATGTCTATTTTATCAAAATAGCTATTGATAACCGAACGGTACAACTCGCGTATAGACACATCCTGAATATCCTGAATGGGAATACTCATCAGTTGCCGCTTCAGACTAAAAGAGTTGATTTTAATCGGATTGTATTTCAGCTTAGGAGTTTCGGTAAACTTACTTTTAAAAAAACGTGCCTTTTCGCTGGCCGTATTTATCGGATTCACTTCGGCTATCAACTCAATGTTTTTCAGCAAAGAATAAATATCTTTATCAATTTTCAGCAAGCTTTTATTATTGCTTTTGTCCAACAAACTGACCGACGATTTGTGATGCCATTTTTCCAGTTTTCGGCAATAAAAGTTTGTATTATCCAGAATGGCTTGCTTAAAACACTTTTGAAGCTGACTCACTATTTTGGGATACACATCGCCCGTAAGTTCGTCACAATAAACCTTTTTAACTTCGGTAGGCAGCACCAAAGTGTGTCTGAAATGACTATTGATATACGTGGCATTATACCCTCGGCCTTTAAAAACATTGTTTTCGGCAGTTGTATTTTGAATATCCGGCAAACGGATTTCGGCCAACACCTGCATCCAGTGCCGCACCGTGTCCTCATGTTGCGCTGCGTCAATCTGCTCGGTACCTACATTAAACAAAGGCACTTCCCTATCCCACCTTTTATGATTATAAGAATGAATATCATACAGCAAGCACCCTCCGAAAAGAGTTTCGAGCTTACTAACAAGCGCATGCAGAATCTTATAATACACGGCATGCTTCTGCTTACTGACTTTGATTTCCTGCGCCGTCAGTTTTTTCGCCCACACCTTTTTACCCCAGGCTTCTTCATAAATACATTCCTCCGGAGTCCGGTTTAAATCATATTCAAAACGCGAATCGTTGGCAATAATGGTGATGGGCATTGATTTGATGAAATCTTCGGTAAACGGATCCTCCTCATACCAACGCTGATACTCATTCAGTGCTATTTTAGGTTGTAATTCAGGTCTTAGCTGACTGCCGTTGTGAATGGCCGTGCAGCAAAAAGGTACATATTTCGTTATTTTTATTTTAATGCTTCCATCGGCTGTTTCCAACTCAAAAAGTTTTTCCGCTTCAATGCTTTTTATAATCTCACTTACATCAACTTTATTAATCTTCATAGGCTCTTATCGGGTAGATAATTCTTTTATTTTTTCAACTCACGTTCGGCCACCACTTCTTCCAGATAATCCACAATATCTTCCTGTATCCTCACATTATTCAACTTGTTTATATCAACAATGGTACCGGGGCTAAGTACATTTATTTCAATTAGTTTTCCGCTAATAATATCCAGTCCGGCAAAGTAAATACCGTCTTTTACGAGCTTTTTACCAATAATTTCGCACATTGCGCGGTCTTGTTTGGTCAGTTTGTACCGCTCCACACTGCCACCAGCCGATATATTGGAACGCATATCGCCCACTGCCGGCACCCTACGCAACGCACCGATTGGTTTACCGTTGAGCATCAGCACACGGACATCCCCTTTTTCAGCTCCATCCACATATTCCTGCAAAATGACATAGTTCGATTCGGTTTTCGATTTGTTGATATAAAACTCCAATAACGATTTGATATTATCTCCGCTCGACTTTTCAACTACAATCACTCCCCTACCGCCATACCCATCAAGCGGTTTCATAATCATTTTTTCTTTTTCCGAATTCTGGATTACACTCAACAAGTAATCCACATTTTTCGAAACAAACGTAGCAGGTATAATCTCCTTATTAGGATCATAATAAGCTGCTGTGTATATTTTATTATTCGCCTCCCGAAGTCCGTTCACCGAATTCAGAATAAACGTGTCATCCTTAATCGAATCCAAAAAATTCAACACAAACGGATCCAACGGGGGATTATCGCGCATGAAAATCACGTCAAAGTCTTTCAGCACCCGCATACTTTTTTCAAATTGCACGGATTGATGAAAACTGGTCATACTATTCGACACTTTTCCACCTCCGATAATGGTCTGACAATTGCTTAACGTAACACTATCTCTGATAGTCAGATTTTGTGGTGTTGTAATAGCCACTTCGTGCCCCCTTTGTACACATTCATGTATAATTCGAATCGTGGAGTCCTGTTTTGGTTTTATGGTTTCCCACGGATACATAATGAAACACACCTTCATATTTATAGCTTTATTAAATTTTATTGTTGAGAACTAAAAACTTGCAAACATATCACTATTCCGGTCAGAAAAATTACAACATAACACAATACTACTTAATTTAATGGTATTGTAATCTCAGTGCATCCTTTTTCGGATTAATTACCTTATGTATTTAACTCCGGTTCAGTTTATTTTTTATTCAAACCTGTTTTATTTAGGATCAATGTTCATTCTATTATTTCCCGAAAATCTGCTATATTTGCGAAACAAATTTGCTCTGTTTAATTTATAAAATAACGAATACTACTTAATAGTCTGTTTTCTGAAACAAAATACAGAGAAACAGTCTTGTAACTCGTAACTATTTACTCGTAACTATTTCTGATCACTCATAATATTATGAAACACAAAACAAATCGCTTATTGACCGCTACTTTTTTCGGGCTGTTTTTACTATCGCCTTTCACTCCAATAAGCGCAGCTCAAAGCTTTCCGAAAGTAAGAGTGGATGCCGATAAACGTAATTTTGTGAGTCCGGCCATTGAAGAAAAAATCAAACAAATGCAGTCGGTCATCAAAGATCCTGAACTGGCGTGGATGTTTGGAAACTGCTTCCCCAATACGCTCGATCGGACGGTAACTTTTACTCAAAAAGACGGTAAACCGAATACTTTTGTTATTACGGGCGACATTTATGCCATGTGGCTGCGCGATAGTTCGGCACAGGTTTGGCCGTATATGCCTTACATGAAACAAGACCCGGCATTGCAACAACTGATTGCCGGTGTCATTAATCGTCAAACAGAGTCGGTGCTCATTGACCCTTATGCCAATGCATTTAATATGAACAAAGAAGGTGGTATGTGGATGAGCGATAAAACCCAGATGTGCCCCGAACTGCATGAGCGCAAATGGGAAGTAGACGGTCTGTGTTACGTTATCCGACTGGGGTATCGCTACTGGAAACTAACCAACGATGCTTCGTGTTTCGACAACCGGTGGCTGGATGCCATGAGGCTGATTGTAAAAACATTTAAAGAACAGCAACGCAAAACCAATCAGGGTCCCTACAGCTTTATGCGCCAAACCGAACGGGCTATTGATACGCAGTTTGGCAACGGATATGGCAATCCGGTTCGCCCTACAGGAATGATTTGCTCCGCCTTTCGTCCATCCGACGATGCCACCATTTACGGCTACCTGATTCCGTCCAACTGTTTTGCCGTAGTGTCGCTTCGCCAGTTATCGGAAATGGTGAAAAGTATTAAACAAGACGAAGCCTTTTCTGTTGAATGTACCGCTCTGGCTGCCGAAGTGGACGCAGCCATAAAAAAATACGCCGTTGTAAATCATCCGAAATACGGAAAGATATATGCTTTTGAAGTGGATGGTTACGGTAACTACCTGATGATGGACGATGCCAATGTACCTTCATTATTATCGCTGCCTTATCTGGGTTACGGCTCTGCGAATGACCCTGTCTACAAAAACACCCGCAAGTTTGTGTGGAGCAGCGACAATCCTTATTTCTACAGTGGTAAAGCCGGCGAAGGCATAGGTGGTCCGCACGTGGGTGTAGATATGATTTGGCCTATGTCTATTATTATGAAAGCACTTACATCCAACGATCCGGCCGAGATTAATGCTTGCATCCAAACGCTGAAACGTACGCATGCCGGTACGGGTTTCATGCACGAGACATTCCACAAAGACGATCCCGCCAATTTTACCCGTTCGTGGTTTGCGTGGGCCAATACCTTGTTTGGCGAATTACTTATCAAAACGGAAAAGTAGAGACAAGGCATGCCCCCGTAGAGACAAGGCATGCCTTGTCTCTACAGCATGCCTTGTCTCTACAGGAAGGACGTTATTTTCCGTTTCAGATTTTGTTTCAAAAACAGAACTAATACCAACCCAATGAAGACAACAAACAGACTGAAGGGGAAAATCCACCTCATGCCGGCCCACTCAGCAACAACCCCAACCAAAGGACCGGTAATTCCGAGCGAAATATCAATAAATAACCCGTAAGCAGCCAGTGCGGAGCCTTTATTAGAAGAAGAAACAAGTTTTACAGCTTCAACACCTAAAGCTGGAAAGACCAGCGAAAAACCAAAACCAGTAATGGCCGCACCAACAACTGCAAACCACACATTGGCAGGTATAGAAATAAGTGCCAGTCCGACAATCTCTGTTATAAAACAGGCTATACACACAATAATACCACCGCGCATTTTTATTGAATTGCTAAAAATAAGCCGTGCAAAAATAAAGGCTATTCCAAACACTGTAAGACTGAATTCACCATTATTCCAGTGCATATAATCATAATACAAAGTGATAAATGATGATATTGAACCAAAACCAATACCTCCCAAAGCCAAACAAATACCATACGGAAGCACTTTTTTCAGCACTTTGAAGAATGGCTGTGAAGCTTCGGTTGTCTGAGATTTCAAGGCTCTTTTTCCTTTAGCCAGAAAAAAGCCTATCAAGGAAATACAGATAATAAGTCCGGCTACGCCTTCAATACCCACGTACCGTTGCAAGAGTACCCCCAACGGAGCACCGATAGCCATGCCGCCATAACTGGCAATGCCATTAAACGAAATAGCCGTTCCGGTATGCTGATCACCAACTTCGAGCATGGCCCAATTGATAGGACTTGCCCCAATCATGCCTTCGCCACAACCGGCAATCAACCGGGTAAGTACCAATACCGAAAGGCACAATACCGGACTCGCCTTACACTCAATAGCTATAAATAATAATACTCCACTCAATGCAAAGCAAATCATACTAATAAGAGTTGCTGGCTTAGGACCTTTTTTGTCAACAATTTTACCGCCATATCCCCGCATTGAAAAAGTAGTAAGATACTGAATGCTAATAACGACTCCGGCAATAATAGCATTAAACCCCAAGGTTTTGGTGATAAATATAGGCAATACGGCTAATGGCAGACCGATATTGGCATAACCCAGAAATGTCAGCAGTACATACCCCACAATCTTGCGGTTAATTTTATTTGGAACAGGTTTGCGAATTGTTTCTTCCATTCAGGACTATTTAAAATTCAGGACAAAAGTACTTGTTTTCTTCCAAAATATGTTTTATAGCATATTTTAAAAGAACATAAAGCTATTGCTTTCCCCCCAGTTTCGCAAGATTCACTGGGAGTTATTGGCTACGCCGATTTTCAATTCTCAGTTAGCTACTTCGTGGCAATAAATAGTTTTTTCAGCAACCCTATATAAAAGCCAAACCCCTTGTCGCTTTGGAGCGGCAAGGGGTTTGGGGTTGAATGTTATAACTTCGGGTTGCTCCGTTTATATTCATTTATTTCGCAGGAGTTTCAGGTGTGGATGGCGTATCTTTTCCACTTCCATCGAGCAGGTGATATTTTTTTCGCAGGTCGTCCATTTTATTAAATAGGACGATTATTTCGGGATTTGGTGTCAGGTTGGCAGCTTGTTCTACTGCGCTGCTAAACTGAATATAACTTGCCACAACAGCAGGTTTGAGTGAACTGCCCGACGTTTTTCCGCGTCCTGAATTTTCGGTAAGCCGATCATGATAGCCTGTATAGAAAGCTGTATTTTTTTCTTTCAACGCTGTAAACAACCCTACGATATCAAGAGTTTTAGCAGCCGCCTGAAGGTCGGAAGCAGCATTATATTTATTCAGTATTTCCACCAAAATATCGGTTTCGGTATTCAATGGCAACACGGCGGCATCCAAATAGGGAGTCAGAAACAATTGTAACAATTTGGCAGCTGCTTGTTTGTTTGCTTCACTACTTTTGAGGTAAGAGTTTATCACTCGTTTAATCTCTGCATACAGGGAGTCACGTTCTTTGTCCAACAGTTTCAAGTCATCCGTCAGACCGCTTTTCTGCATTTTGTTGATTTCTTTTCCAAATTTTTCATTATCGATTGCCAATTGATTTAATGCAGCAATCAATACAGGAGTAAGTTGAGGCTCAATAGCTCTACCTAGTTCAATAGTTGTTTTAAAAAGAGAAAACGCGTTGTTGATAGTCAATTTAGCAACATACAAGACTGAAAATAAAAAATTACTCATAATAATTTAGTTTTTAATAAATACTAGAAAATTGGTTATCTATTTAATGGTGAAAAAATATATCCTACTGTGATTTCTTTATACGATGAAAATTTAAAATGCCTCTTTGTATTAACATTGAACCTTCAGAAATTTTCTGAGACTCCAACAGAACGTCATCCATCCTTCAGAAATTTTCTGAAGCACCAACAGGAGACAATTCATCCCTCAGAAATTTTCTGAGGCCCCAACGACCGTTCATTCATCCTTCAGAAATTTTCTGAAGCTACAACGGACTAGCATTCATGCTTTAGAAATTTTCTGAAACTCCATTGTGAATATTTTCATACAAATCTTGTTACAGAGCTGCAGGAACAGGTATAAGCCTGTCCATTTTATATAATCGGATGTTTTCTAGGGATTCAAAGAACAATTGTGGCACAAATATAGAAATTTAATCTTAAATAGCAACAATGTTGCGAAAAGTTTTTTTAAAGTATTTTTCGCAAAACTATTGAAACCTGAAATTTTCTCCTTTTCCAACTGTTGACCGGGACTTACGCCCGCTGTAAGAGTTGTTTGCTACAATCCAGTTGGCAGTAGAAGACTCTAAAAGCAGTTGAAATTTATCCAATGTTTCGTCTAAATTTATTAATTCAGCATCATCTTTATCGATACTCCATATTTTCAGCATATCAAATTCGAAGACAGGCTTTTTATCTATAAAACAAACCCCATAAAGCACTAAGCTAAATGGGGTTTGTAGAAATAAATGAGAAAAAATATTATGCAACTTCTACTTCCGGCAAGAACAACTTCATGTCTTCGTCCACGCTTCCGATCGGTGCGATTCCAAAGTTTTCAACAAGTACCTTAGCGACATTAGGCGACAGAAAAGCCGGTAATGTTGGGCCGAGATGGATATTTTTCACTCCCAGATAAAGTAAAGCGAGTAATACAATAACCGCTTTTTGCTCGTACCAGGCAATATTATAAGCTATGGGTAACTCGTTGATATCATTGAGTTCAAAAACTTCTTTGAGCTTCAGTGCAATCATTACCAACGAATAACTATCGTTGCATTGTCCGGCATCGAGTACCCGTGGAATGCCTCCTATATCACCCAACGGCAATTTGTTGTAACGATATTTGGCACAACCTGCAGTCAGAATCACGGTGTCTTTCGGCAATTGTTCGGCAAATTCTCTATAATAACTACGACCTTTCATCCTACCATCGCAACCGGCCATCACGAAGAATTTACGGATAGCACCTGATTTTACGGCATCCACTATTACATCGGCTAAAGCAAAAACCTGTGCATGAGCAAATCCACCTATAATTTCACCGGTTTCTATTTCGGTAGGTGCAGCAAATTGTTTGGCATGTGCAATCAATGCTGAGAAATCTTTTGGTTGACCGCCCTGCCCTTCTTCAATATGCTTGAAACCGGGAAAACCCGACGAACCTGTAGTATACACCCTGTCGGTATACGTAGCTGTGCTTCTTGGCGGAACGATACAGTTGGTGGTAAAGAGAACCACACCGTTGAAAGTTTCAAAATCAGTCACCTGACTCCACCATGCACCGCCGTAGTTACCCACAAAGTGGCTATACTTTTTGAATGCCGGATAATAATTTGCCGGAAGCATTTCGCTGTGAGTATATACGTCAACACCTGTTCCTTCGGTTTGTTTCAGCAATTCTTCCATATCTTTCAGGTCGTGACCACTGATCAGAATACCCGGATTACTGCGTACACCAAGATTTACCTTCGTGATTTCAGGATTACCGTACGAAGTGGTATTGGCTTTATCAAGCAATGCCATTACGCTCACACCATATTTACCGGTTTCGAGCACCAAAGCAGTAAGTTCATCGGCCGAAAGACCATCGTTAGTAGTTGCCACGAGTGCACGCTGAATAAACGGATGCACTTCGGCATCATCGTACCCAAGGTTGTTAGCATGCTCTACATAAGCCGCCATTCCTTTCAAACCATAGATAACCAGTTCGCGAAGTGAGCGAACATCTTCATTTTCGGTAGCCAGCACACCTACTTTTGTGGCTATAAGCTCCATTTCGGCAGCCGTAACAGCTGTCCATGTAAGCAAGTCGGTTTTTTCGAGCTCTACCTTATTCTCCAGCAGAGTAGATTTCAGTTGAGCGCGGAGTTTGAATCCATCGCGAATGCGATTTACAAAACGTTCGTAATCGAAATTAGCATTGGTGATAGTCATAAACAGGCTATCGGTGATAAAAAGATTGGCTTCCTCGTTCTCTATGCCCAACGTACGCAGAGCCTGAGTATAATGAGCTAATCCTTTTAGTTGATAAATCAGTAAATCCTGCAAAGCAGCTACTTCGGGTGTTTTTCCACAAACTCCCTTAATCTCGCATCCGGTACCTTTGGATGCTTCCTGGCATTGAAAGCAAAACATGTTCATAATATATAATGATTAATGGTGAATGATTAATGATTAATGATTAATTAATAGTAAATAACAAATTGCGAATGAGGATTTTTTAGCGGTAAGTAACTAATGGTAAATAATAAAAAGTCATTTATAATTTAGCATTATTTTACGCCCACTCTTCTTTCACAATATCGCCCTTTACTCCCACTACGACAAGCTTTAGGGGTATCTTGCGACCCGCTTCGGTAACGGCTTTTTGTGCCAATCGGAACAGTCCTCCACAACAGGGAACTTCCATAATTACGACTGTCAATGTATTAATTGATGAATAGACAATCATGTTTTTCAGCTTCTCTACGTACATCTCCTGATTTGAATCGAGCTTGGGACAGGCAATAGCCAGTATTTTACCGGACAAAAAGCGATTATGAAAATCGGCAAAGCTATAGGCCACGCAATCTGCCGCCAGCACCACATCTGCCCCTCTGAAGTATCCCGCTTCCGGATTCAGCAAATGAAGCTGTACCGGCCACTGACGTAGTTGAGACGACGACTGGACATCAGACGGAGCCATTTTGAAAGCCTGCGGAGCAGCCGGAGCAAATGACATCTCGCGACTTCCCGGGCAACCGCCCCCGTGACTCTGTTGCACTGCCGATGCAGGTTTCGAAGCACAGCCTGCTCCTCCATGATTGTGTACCTGTGCAAAATCAATTTGAATACCATTAGAGCGTAAATATTCTACTCCCTGTTTCAGATATTCAATTTCGCCGTGATCTTTCAGATGTTTCAGGTGAGCAATAATGGTTTTCTCGCCCTTCGGAATCATGCGCTCAATGGTAGCAATTTCATTGTATGCTTCGGCTTCACGTTCTTCAAGCGTGATAGCTCCTACCGGACAATCGCCAATACAGGCCCCCAGTCCATCGCAAAACAATTCGCTAATCATACGGGCTTTACCATCTATCATCTGAAGTGCACCTTCATGGCAACCACTTACACAAGCTTCGCATCCATTGCAAAGCTCTTCGTCTATTTTTATTATTGTTCTTTTCATTTGACCCCTAACCCCTAAAGGGGAATTAAGTTAGTATTGTTTTATTTCTGTAATAGTATTATTCTTTATGTAGAAACTGCGTCTTAAAGCCCCTTTAGGGGTTTGGGGTTCATTATTTAATCATGGTCAGCAACATTTTAAACTGCTCAACGGCCACCACTGCATGCCGAACGTTGGCAGGCATGATAATGCTTTCGCCCACATTCAGCTCAAATGTTTTTCCGTCAATAACTACCTCGCCTTTACCATCCAGAACCTGTACAATAGCGTCGAATGGTGCGGTATGTTCGCTCAGAAATTCGCCTTTGTCAAAGGCAAACAGAGTCACGTTTCCACGTTCGTTTCTTATTATAATTTTGCTTACCACCGAACCTTCGGCATAAGCCACTTTATCTGTCATGCTGAATTTTTCAGCTGTAGGGAATGCTTTATTTTCCATGATCTTTAGTTTTAAATGTATATTTAATTGAGGCATTATAAAGTCCACTAAATCGGTAGTTATTTATAATTACGCAGCAAAAGTACTTCAGCAAAAACAATAAAAGTGTAACAGTTGTTACACCCATGAAATTTGTTTGTATTTTTGTACCCAAATAAATAATTAAAATGAAGAAAGTAGATTTATCGGCCTGTCCGGTGTGCAATAAAATAAAAATTGACGATGAGGAAGCTTTTCTGGAGAATCTGAAATGCAGCATCAAAGCTTATCCTAAAAATAAACTGATCATAAGACAAGGAGATGTATGTGACGCCTTATATATGCTTATGGTTGGTTCAGTTAAGACTGAAATGATTACCGACAATGGGAACGTACTTGGTATTGAGATAATCAAAGCTCCACGTCCATTAGCTCCGGCTTTTCTTTTTTCGGACAACAATCATTTTCCGGTAGATGTAACGTCGCTGGAAGAGGTCGAGATTATGAAGATACCAAAAGCTGAAATCATGCGACTGATGACTACCAACCCCGATTTCATGAGTAGCTTTATGACTCATAATGCCAACCGCACGCAGTTTCTGACCAATCGCTTGCAATTGCTTTCCATCAAAACGATCAAAGGAAAGTTGGCACATTTTCTACTCGAAAACTCACCTGCAGAAGGAAAACCTTTTGAAATTAACCGCAATCAAACCGAGTTAGCCGACTTCTTTGGTGTAGCCCGTCCGTCACTGGCACGGAGTTTATCAGAAATGGTTCAAGAGAACATAATCATTATCAACAAAAAAGAATATACTATTCTTAATTATAAAGCTTTGCGAGAACTATTGGTATAACTCACAGAATAAGCTTTTAGCTTTAGAAATAAAAATCAACTATTTTTTGATAGCATACCTTGCTGAATAATAACTACTAAAATCAAACAACTGTATTGATTGTTTAGATAATAATGATACTGCGACTTTTCTATTTCAAAAAAAGATACTACTTTTGCTCCCGCTTTGGTTTTAGTTTACGATTTCTTGTGAACTGAATTAAAAGGGAAACAGGTGTAATTCCTGTACAGTCCCGCTGCTGTAAGCTCCAAAAGCAATTGACAGTTGATAATTTACAATTGACAATTACTTTTAAACGTATTGAACAACACTTTTGCCACTGTTTCAGACACAGGCAACGGACAACAGACAATTACTGTCAATTGTCAACTGTCAACTGTCAATTAAAATGGGAAGGCGTTCAAAACGGGAGTAAGTCAGAAGACCTGCCAGACAACAATCAATTTTCAGAAGCTTTCGAGGAAAAAGCGACGAAACATCAGCAAAAACAACAATAATTTTGCCTTTGTGAGGTCATTTTCGGGAGCTATTTGATCGGTTTATTCATCGTCAAATAGTTACAACTGTGTTTAAAAACTTTCTATACATTATTATATTTTTTTTATTTGGATCATTTTCTGTATTTTCAGAGGTTCCGGCCACTGATTCTATCCATGTCCGCAATCTAAAGGAAGTCACGGTAAATGGTCAGGCTCTTAAAAATGCAAGAGCTTCGATGCCGGTTCAGACCATTTCGGGAAAAGAACTGACCGGACTCAATGCCTCGAATATTTCAGACGTAGCACAACACTTTGCCGGAGTAACAGTGAAAGATTACGGCGGCATAGGCGGATTAAAAACCGTTTCCATTCGTGGACTCGGTGCCTTACACACGGGCATTTGCTACGATGGATTGATGATGACTGATGTTCAGTCCGGCCAAATTGACCTGAGCCGCTTCTCTATAGAAAACATAGCTTCTGTTGTGCTCTTCAACGGTCAGCCTACTGACTTGTTACAACCAGCCCGTATGTTTGCCTCGTCAGGTGTATTGAGCTTCAATAGTCTACAACCAGCTTACAGCAAAGCACTGACCGGTGAAGTCAAAATGAAAGTAGCATCTTTTGACACCTATAACCCTTCGCTTTTCCTGAATAAATACCTGAGTCCGAAATGGTCACTCAATATATTGGCCAATGCTATACAATCAGCCGGTAACTATCCATATATAGAGCAATTGAACAGTAGCGGAACCAATACGGAAAAGAAAAACCGTGTGAATTCGGATGTCAAATCGCTGAATTCCGAAGTGAACTCTCTTTACCACTTTACTGACTTTGAATCACTGAGTTTTAAAGTCAATCAGTATTACTCCGAACGTGGCTTGCCGGGTACCGACATACAATATTCTACCTACTCCACCGAGCGGGCACTCGAAAAAAGCTATATGTCTCAGTTCCTTTATCAGAACAAAAACTCCTGCTATCTGCAGTATCAGTTTGGAGCCAAATACAATAATAGTACAGCCCGTTATTCCGAAAGAAAGTCAACGTATTCTACCTTGACCGATAATACCCGCATTGATCATTACGAACAAAATGAATATTATCTTACCTCCGCATTTCAGGGATTTCCAACCAATTATCTAACTCTTTCAGCCTCATTGGACGGGTGGTACAACAACTTATTTTCCAGCTCAAACATTAACTACTACGATGCGGCTAAACCTACCCGACAAACTGTACTCGGTAGCCTGGCAGCCAAATACATTCACGAAAAACTAACCGTAAGTGCCAACCTGTTGTACACTTTTACACACGAAACCAACACCAAAAGTGATGTAGCTGCCGACCGGAAACGCCTGACACCTACAGTGAGCCTCTCCTATCAACCGTTGGAAGATAAGAACCTGCGAATAAGAGCATTTTACAAAAACATATTTCGTCTTCCTACATTTACAGACTTGTATTATAACGACTTTGGATACACTAAATTAAGCCCTGAGATTACTAACCAGTATAATCTGGGTGCCACTTTTGCAGAGCATTACTCAGGCCTGATATCAGAGTTGGAATGTAGCCTTGATGCATATTACAACCGGGTAAGCGATAAAATCAGTATCATGTACGGAGTACCCTACTCGAGTGTTCGCAATATTGGACGTGTTGATATAAAAGGTACTGACGTCTCAGTAAAAGCATCAAAGAAAATCAATAGTAAAAGCGATTTGAGTGTGAATCTGAGCTATACTTTCCAACTGGCTCAGGATTATACTGCCGGTAGTGCCACCTATCATGACATTATTCCTTATACTCCGGTTCATTCCGGTTCGGGAGCTCTAATCTATAGATTCAAACGTTTCGAATATGGCTATAATTATGTATTCTCGGGCAAAAGATATATAGGTCAGAACTCAAATGCGTCAAATGTGCTGAATCCTTATATTGACCAAAATGTATTCACGCGCTATACATTCCGGAAATTCAGTTGCACAGCAGAAATAAATAACCTGTTCAATGCAAATTACGATATAGTCAAATATTATCCTATGCCCGGACGTAACTACCGGCTATCTGTTAGTTATAAATTATAAATCAACAAATAATATATATTTATGAAAATAAGAAAAACTCTACCCTTATCACTTTTTGTTTGTATCACTGCTTTTTCGTTTACTTCTTGTAAATCGGATGATCCGGTTGACAATTATAACCTTACCAATGGCGTTGTAGTTCTGAACGAAGGAAAATACAATGGAAACAATGCAAGCATCAGCTATTACGATTTTGATACACAAAAAACATATAGCGATGTATTTACAGATAAAAACAACCGTGGCTTGGGCGATACCGGACAGGATATGATCAAATACGGTTCGAAACTATACATTGCCGTATACAACTCAAGTCTGATTGAAGTAGTGGATGCTAAAACAGGAGTGAGCAAAAAAAGCATTTCGATGGTCAATGATTCTAACGAACCTAGTTATCCACGCTCGTTGACGGCTGCTAATGGAAAAGTTTACATCGTTTTGTACGATGGCCATGTGACACAACTTGATACAACTACACTGGCTTTAGGGTCTAAGATTGCCGTTGGAACCAATCCGGATTGCAGTGTGATATCCAACAACAAACTATATGTAGCCAACACAGGCGGTATGGCTGCCGTAATGGACAGTACAGTTTCGGTAATCAACCTGTCGACATTCACTGAAGAAAAACGCATCACCGTAAATATGAACCCATCAACAATTCAAGCCGACAGCGAAGGAGATATTTATATTGCCTCGAACGGAAACTATGGTACTATTGCCGGGAAATTTCAGCGCATAGATGCCACAACTAATAAAGTAACAGACATAGCTGTATCTGTAAGAAATTTCTGCATTGTGGATGACAAAGCATATATTTACAATTTCAGCTACGATGCAAATTATAATGTAAGCGATAAAACCATTGCCGTGTACGATGTAAAAAATGAAGAACTGCTTACCAGTAGCCTTATTTCAACAACTCTTGATAATACACCTTACTGCATTGCTGTAGATCCAAGTACCAATTACATTTACGTGGGTACAACCGACTACTCAACGCTGGGTAAAATGTATTGTTTCGATTCAACAGGAACTTTCAAATATAGCTTTGCAACAGGTATTAACCCTAGCAAAGTAGTATTTATCACTAAATAAAAGAAAAACAGGCATTCAATCTAAGCAAACAATGCAATGTTTGGAATAACTGAAGCTGAGATGCTGCCATATCTCAGTTCGGTTATTCCTTTTATAATTAAATACAGCTCAAAGCCTAGAACTTTGGAAAAGTTCGTTTAAATACAAGAGTAAAATGAAAGGATATATTCATGTTTATACCGGAAACGGTAAAGGAAAAACCACTGCTGCACTTGGTCTTGCAGTAAGGGCATTGGGTGCCGGTAAAAAGGTCTTTATCGGTCAGTTTGCCAAAAGCAAGCAGTACTCTGAGCTTGAAACTATCAACAAGCTATTGACCGACATCACAATTAAACAATACGGCATGGGCTGCTTCATTTTCGAAAAGCCCGAGGAGGAAGATGTTCTGGCTGCTCAGCATGGATTGCGAAACATTATCGAAGCTATTGAATCAGATAAATACGATGTCATTATTCTGGATGAAGCCAATATAGCCGTTCATTACAACTTAATCAGTGTAGAACAACTGATTGAAGCAATTGGCAAAAGAAATGAACGAACAGAAATCATTATCACCGGACGGTATGCAACGCAGGAGATTATGGACTTTGCCGATCTGGTAACCGAAATGAAAGAAGTAAAACATTACTATCAACAAGGCGTACAAGCCCGCGTTGGCATTGAAAAATAGAAGATAGTTACAAGGAGATAGTTACAAGTTACGAGACTGTTCTTTGCTCTTTGCTCTTTGCTCTTTGCTCTTTGCTCTTTGCTCTTTGCTCTTTGCTCTTTGCTCTTTGCTCTTTGCTCTTTGCTCTTTGCTCTTTGC
>WSSedL1CaDRAFT_10000269_pt1 | contig 36621 bp, 29 predicted proteins | sample WetSurSL1Cattail_FD_9464 | JGI IMG/M metagenome (IMG submission 9464)
TAGATTTTGATGCGTACAAGTCGTTCGAAAACCTAAAAGAAAAATTAAACTTTGTACTCAATAATTTTGGTACTAAATACGACATTAAATTTTAGCTACAACTTACTTCCATTAATTGAAAAAACAATTGCCGAAAATCTTGATTCAAAAAGCATTAAAAAATCAATTGTGAATTGGAAAGGAGATTATGAAAGAGTCTAGTTTCTCTTGGCATGCATTTTTGAAGAAAGCATCTTAGATATTTGAATTTAAAAAGTTTACCATTTCTTCTTCATTAAAAACAAAATCAGGATTTGCATTTAAAACTGCAAATTGTGGCATATATGAAATTTCGGCCGTTTCTGGTTTTTGGACGATGGTTATTCCTCCTTTTTTCTGAATTGTTTGCAAGCCTAAAGTTCCATCAGCATTAGCTCCCGAAAGCAAAATTCCCACTAGCTCTTCTTTGTAGGCATAAGCAGCAGACTCAAAAGAAACATCAATACTTGGGCGGCTGTAATTTACCTTTTCTGAAGCATCAAGTGCAATGGTATTTTTATCTTCAAATAGCATGTGATAATCCGATGGAGCAATATATAATACACCAGATTGAATCGTTGACTTATCCTCGACATACGCAATAGGAATTAATGTTTTGAGTGAAATTAAATCTTCTAAAACAGTATCATAAGAATTTTTTCGATGTACAACAATTACTATTGCAAATGGAATAGGAAGCTTTATCTGAGGTAAAATTTTAATTAATACCTGTAAACTTCCTGCCGAACCTCCAATTATCAATAATTTACATCTACTTCTCATTGTATTTTTCTCCAAATTTTTTCTCTTCGCAACTGAACAAATTTACTATCGCCCTGCGTATATTTTATTGTTTCTTTAGATCCCAAAGCCAAATATCCAAGAACCGACAAGCTATCATCAAATAATTTTATGGCTCTGGATTGTAAATTATTATTAAAATAAATTAAAACATTGCGGCATAAAATTAAGTCGAACTCATTAAAAGAAGTATCGGAAACCAAATTGTGTTGTGAAAAAACCATTTTTTCGGACAAATCCGTATTGAATTTTACAATATTAAAATTAGCGCTATAATAAGATGAAAAATCTTCGGTTCCTCCTGATGCCAAATAATTTTCAGAATATTGCTTCATCATTCGCAGCGGAAAAACTCCTTTTTTGGCATTTTCTAATACACTTCCATTAATATCAGTAGCATATAAAAGTGATTTATGCAGAAGTCCTAATTCTTTCAGCATAATAGCCATAGAAAAAACTTCTTCTCCTGTTGAACAACCAGCATGCCAAATTCTAATAAATGGTTTTGGTGCTAAAACTGGAATAATTTCATTCCTTAAAACACTATAAAACATTGGGTCGCGAAACATTTCGGTTACATTTACCGTAATTTCTTCGACCATTCTTTTATAATATTTCTCATCAGTACGTATTCGATGCAAAAATTCGTGAAAATGACTAAATCCATCCATTTGATAGAGCCTGTCCACTCGTCTTTTTAAGGAAGCTTTTGAATAGTTTCCAAAATCAAAACCGTAATGTTCATACACTTCATTAATAAGTGCTTCCAACTCTAGTTCTTCTATCATTTTATATTTTGTCAAGCGCAGCTAACAATTTGTCCACATCAATAGGTTTAGAGATGTAATCATTTGCTCCTGCTATTAAACATTTTTCGCGATCCCCAACCATAGCTTGAGCAGTAACCGCTAGTATTAAAACATTTTCTCTTTTAGGTATCTTTTGTATCAAAGGGATAGCTTCATAGCCATCCATATCCGGCATCATCATATCTATTAAAACAGCATCAAAAACTTCATCTGTTTCTAACTTTTTTAGCGCTTCTTCTGCACTTAAACAAGAAACACATTCAAAAGATCTGGATTTTAATGTTGCTGTTAGTGCAAAGATATTTCGAGAATCATCATCAATAATTAAAATTCTTTTCTTGGTCATTTTACCACTATTTCTTAGTTAATTTTATCGTACAACCAAACTCGCAATAGCGAAAGCAATTGATCCACATCTACTGGTTTTGTAATGTAATCTGATGCTCCTGCTTTGATACATTTTTCTCTATCTCCAATCATAGCTTTTGCCGTAACAGCAATTACTGGCATTTTCTTAAACAAGGGATTTTTACGAATTTGAACAGCAGTTTCATAGCCATCCATGTTAGGCATCATCATATCTAGTAAAACAATATCGGTATCTGGATTTTCTTCTAATGCAGTTAAGGCTTCTTTACCATCAATTGCAGTAATAATATTCATTTTAAAAACCTCTAATGATTTGGTTAACGAATAAATATTACGAACATCATCATCTACAATTAATGCTTTTTTACCATTAAGAATATTATTTAATAAGTTTAATTTTTTATCCACTTTTGTGCTGTCCTTATTTTCTTCTACTAAATGTAAAAATAAAGACACTTCATCCAGCATTCGTTGGTAAGAATGTGCTGTTTTAACAATAATAGAATCGGCATATTTTTTAATTTTCACCTCTTCTTTCATCGATAAACTTTTACCTGTAAAAACAATTACTGGTAAGTTTTCAAGTCCCGCAGTTTTCTTTAAACCTTCTAAAATGTCATACGATTGTTTGTCTGGAATTCCCATATCAAGAATAACACATTCCACATCACTATTAGTCAAAGCTTCTACTCCTGCTCCTACTTCACTTTTAATTTCCGAATTGATATTATAGGTTTCCAGAAAATAGGCCAATGCTTGCGCATGATGAGAATTGTCCTCAATAATTAATACTTTTTGAGATTCCTTACTAATAATCTGTTCAATTTTCTGAAAAATAGACGGAAATTGCTCAAATGCTACTGGTTTATCTAAAAAGTTAACTGCTCCTTTTAATAAACTTTCTTGTTTTAATTTATGAGAAGACATAATGTGCACTGGAATTGGGCGCGTTTGCAAATTTCCTTTTAAATCCTCCATTACTTCCCAACCACTTTTTATGGGTAGTTCTATGTCTAATAGAATTCCAATAGGTCGATAAAGTAAAGCATAATCTAAAGCATAATCCCCTCGAACGGCTACTACTCCTTTATATCCTTGATTACGAGTGTATTTTAATAATGATTTAGCAAAATTAATATCATCTTCTACAATCAAAATTACTTTGTCTTCAGGCATCAAATTCGCTCTATCATCCTCAATTTCATCAGGAATAATTGTACTAATGTATTTTTTAGTAAGTGGCTGAGAAATAGAATTACTTGACGTATCTTCTAATAAACCATACTCTTTTTCTTCGTTTTTAACTGCTTTTTTACCATAAACAGGCAAACACAAAGTAAATTCACTTCCTTGATTTACGACACTTTTTAATTTAATTTCTCCTTTTAGTAATTTGGTTAATTCTCTACTAATAGACAAACCTAAACCTGTTCCTCCGTATTTACGTTTTGTTGAACCATCAGCTTGCTGAAAAGCTTCAAAAACTAAAGGTTGCTTATTCAACGGAATTCCAATACCTGTATCAGTAACTATAAAGCAAATTGTTCTATCGTTTGTAGGGTCTATTTTAACTTCAAGGCTAACTTTTCCTTCTGAAGTAAATTTAATAGCATTAGAAATCAAATTTTTAATAATTTGTTCCAAACGTATTTTATCTGTTCTAATTACAGCCGGTGCATTTTCTGTAATAATTTCGAAAATAATATGTTTTTCTTTAGCGACTTCTGAAAACAAGTTCTTCATTGTGTCTGTTATTTCTTTAACAGAAACTTCTAAAAACTCCAATTCCATTTTACCAGCTTCTATCTTAGATAAATCAAGTATCTCATCAATTAAACCTAACAATCCGTTTCCAGAACTCTGAATTACTTTTGCAAATTCAATTTGCTCTTCATTCATATTATCGTCATTATTTTCAGAAAGCAAACGACTTAATAACAAAATAGAATTTAAAGGTGTACGTAATTCATGCGACATATTCGCTAAAAACTCTGATTTATAACGAGTTGTTATTTCTAAATCTTCCGATTTCTTCTGAATCTCTGTATTTTTTTCTTCTAATAAAACACTTCTTTCCGCTAATTCTTCGTTAGTTTGCTGTAACTCTTCTTGTTGTACACGTAACTCTTCTTCCGAAGCTTGTAGCTTTTCAGTTTGCGCTTCTAGTTCCGCATTTATAGCTTCCATTTCACTATGCTGAATACGCAACTCTTCTGATTGTGCCTGTGTTTCCTCTAATAAATCACTTAGACGCTTGCGATTTATTGTAGCACGCAAACCAATGCCAATATTATTCGAAACTTCTTTAAAAAACTCTAATTGTAAAGCAGAATATCCTGTAAGACTTGCTAGCTCAACAACGCCTTCAATATTATTATCAATTACAGGAAAAGCTACAATATGCTTTGGTTTAACCTCACCCATAGCATAAGAAACCTTAATAGTATCTTCTTCAATAATTTTTAATTCTAATAATTCTTTAGAAACAGCTGCTTGACCAATTAAACCTTCGCCAAGTTTGAATTTTTCTCGCTCAGGTGTAGCAACATAACTGTAACTTGATGCAGCATACAAAGTATCTCCTTCTAATAAGTATAGAACCCCAGCATTACTATTAGTATAAACAGCTAAAAATTTTACAATATCATTAGAAAGCGAATCTATTAGTTTTTCGCCTAACATTACATTATTTAAATCGGCTATTCCAGCTTGCATCCATTCCTGATGTTCTAACAACTGGAAGGATTTTTTTAATGATTTACCCATATTATTGAGTGAAATACTTACACTACCTAAAGTATCATTATTATTACTCTCAATTTCAATATCATAATTCCCTTCCTCAATTTGTTTTGCTACAGAACTTATTGTACTAATTCGCAATGCGGTTTCTTCTTCTTTCTTTAACAATTCTTTTTGCAATTCTAAACGTTGCTCGTAATCTTTTAAAATTCGAATTAAAAATAAAACACTAATAATAAAAGCTAAAATAAAGGCCACGATAATTAATAAAGAACTATACTGTCCATAACGTTCGGAAATGGCAATACGTTCTGTCAATAACAGTTGTTCTTCTTTTTCAATACGACTGGTTAGATCAGTAATTTTACTCATAATTTCTTTGCCTCGATCCAAATCGTAAGCAAGAAAATTAACTCCATCTTTTTTCTCCAATATCTTTTGATTCAAAAATCGAAAATATTGAGCACGCAAAGGTTTAAGCAGAACTAATCTTTTTTGCTGGTTAGCATTATCAATAGTTAAATCTTCGACTGTATTAAAAAAGGCTTCCGATTTAGCTTCATTTTCATAAAAACCGGCTAAAAAAGTATCTTTACCCGAAACTAGAAAGCCCCTCATACTAGTTTGTGATTCAAGTAAAATTGCCTTGCCTTGGTTTATATTATAGATTACTTCTTGTGTATGATAAACTTGGCTGTTACTATCTAATAGACTGCGAATACTTAAAAATGAGGCTATCGAGCTTATTAATAAGATACTTACTGATACGGCAGAGCTAATTAATACATTTCTTTTAAAATTTCCGTTCATATAACTTAAGGGTAAATTAGCTTAATAAATTTATTTCGTTTTTTAAGGGTAAAATTAAAATAAAAGTAGCTCCTTCATTAGCAGCACTTTTAGCCGTTATTAAACCATTGTGTTTTTCAATTATTTTTTTTGCAATTGCTAAACCAATTCCAGTTCCTTCGTAGGCACTGCGGTCATTAAGACTTTGAAAAATTAAAAAAATGCGATCAATATAATTTTCATCAAAACCAATACCGTTGTCTTTTACTTCAATACGACAATAATTACCATCTTCTGCAACTTCACTATCAAAAGATTTTGAAGCAATTATTTGTGAAGAAATAGATATAACTGGTTTTAGATCTTTTTTAGCAAACTTCAAGGAATTACCAATTAAATTTTGAAAAACCTGACGCATCTGACTTGGAATAACAGTAAGGGTTGGCAAATTACCCAAATTTATGATTGCTTCCTTTTTATCAATTAAGTAATCAAAATCAGTGACAACTTCTTCTACAATTAAATTCAAATCAATCTCTTCTGGAGGAACATTAGAAGATAATCTTGAATATTCTAAGAGATCAGTTATTAAATTTTGCATTCTTTCGGCTGAGCGAAGTGTTCTATCAATATAATCTAAAGATTTTTCTTCTTGGATCAAGAATCTTTCTTTTATGATTTTAATAAACATCTGGATTTTTCGAACAGGTTCTTTTAAATCATGTGAAACTACCCATGAAAACTGTTGTAATTCATGATTTCGCATTTCCAGTTCGTCATTTCTTAATACTAATTCTTTAGTCCTTTCGGCTACTATATTTTCAAGATTTTCCTGATCTTTTTTTCGAATTTCAATTTCTTTTGCTAATAAATCACGCACCATTTTAAGCTCATTTTGTTGATTATAGAGCTTTAAAAAAGTTTTGACTTTTAATATCAATAAATCAGGATCTACTGGTTTTGTAATGTATTCAACACCTCCAGTTTCGTAACCTCTAGAAATGAATTTTTTTTGTTTATTAACTGCCGAAAGAAAGATTACAGGTATATCTTTCGTTTTTTTGTTTCCAGCTAAAATTTCTGCAACCTCAAAACCATCCATTTTGGGCATTTGCACATCCATTATTATTAGAGAATAGCTTGTTTTTAATATTTTTTTAAGCGCTTGCTCTCCTGATGTTGCCGTATCGACTTCAAGGTTATGTAACTCTAAAATTTTTTTTAGTGCAATTATATTTGCCTCAATATCGTCAACAATTAAAATCATAATTAAATGTGCCTTTTTTCAAATGGATTAGTTATCTGTATTGGATAATAAAATTTAAATTAATATAATCTTTAGAAATACAATTTGCAAAATTGTTAACCTCTTCGGTCAAAAATAAATAAAAGATGTTACAAAGCATATTTTTACAAGGCTATTTAATTCATTATTTTTAACATCACCAAACTCTAATTTTCAAAATTATTTGTATTGTATTATTTATCAAATATCACTAGCTATTCGTTACTTTACTTTTAATAAAAAAAACAGCTTTAATTAGAAAGCTGTTTTTTTTGTGCTTAAATTTCAATCTTTATATCAGGCTATAATAGCTAACGAATTGTAATTTTATGTCTATTGATATTTGGCTTAATTTGATTTTATTCTTTCTTCATCAAAAAAATTAATCGTAAATCCAAAACATCAATTTTACTAGTTGAATTTTGATATTTCAAAGTTCTTCAATTAGTGCTTATTGGCTGTTATATAATTTTTTAGATATGTTTCAAAATTTCATTACTATCGATTAAAAACAAAAAATTTCTACTTCCTTGTATTGATTCATTCAACTTAAAGGAATAAAAAACCGAGCCATTACTGACTCGGTTTACTTTGGAATATAATTACAATGTATATTTTTTATTTCTAAAAGTTTTCCATACTTTTTAGCAAAAGATTGTTTTAAAATATTCGTTTGCTGACCCGATAATGGATTTTTAGAACTAACAATAAAACCAAACCTTTTATCTTTAGAAATTCTTATAAAATTAGCTTCAAAAATATTTATCGTACTAATAATTTGATCAAAAGCAGTTTTAACATCTTTACCTTTTAACTCTACAAAATAAAATTCATCATTAGAATGCCTAACAAAACCAAAATCACATTTCTGAAGTTGTTGAGATAAAATCAAACAATCATCAATTCTAATTTTTGTAAAATTTTCTATCGATACAATTTCAAATCGCTTTCCGTTTTCTTTGGCAACTTTATTCTCGATACAACAATCTTTATTTGTACAGTCTTTTTTATGAGCCGCAATCAACTCATTAAAATTAGTGTGCATATCGTAACTCTGTTAATTTATCAAATTCTTCTGAAATAATATCTGAAACCCCATCAATAGCATTAGTATCAATACTTCGAAATTCTTTATTTTTTATTGAATACACTTTTCCATCATTTCTTACTTCATAAACAGAAATCTCATCATAATCTATCCATTTATCCTCTGAAACTATTGCTGTTATCTCATCTTTTAAATCAGGATGCTCATTGAAAGTATTTTTGGCTAGCATTAAGGTATCCAAAGAAGAAAGAATGTATGGACTATGGGTTGTAATAATTAATTTATGCTTCGTATTATTAATCTTTTTAATCAAATAGTCAACTAGCTTTTTTTGCTTTATTGGAAATAAATTCAATTCTGGTTCTTCTACTAAAAAATTTAATTCTGGCTTAAAAACTTCTAATCTCAGTTCATAATTCAAAACGAGGAGTAGTGGTAATAATGATTGAATCCCACTCGAAGCCTTATTTAATTGAAATTCTCTACCAAAATTTGAAATCAATTCTTCATTATTAACAAAAGCATATCTAAAACCAAAATCTTCAAATAATAAATTCTGATTTTCCTTCCTCGCAACTTCATAATTAGCTGCAAAATTTTTAAAACAGATTGGAAGCGCTACGTTATTAGCCCATAAACCTGAAATAGATGAACTTATTAAAGAAGTTAACATTCTTTCTGGAGGAAAATAAACTGATTTTCTTGTATTATAAATAATTGAAAATGCTTTTTTAATTTCTTCTTCTGAAAAACTATCTGATAAATTGGTAATATCTCTAAATTTATAAAGACTTTTATAATCTTCTTTAATTTCATCTATTTTATTATTCTTAATTTTTAATTCTAATTTAGAATTATAATATTCAAAAATAGAATCTTCAAAACTAAAATCAATATTATAATTTTTCAATTGATTTTTAAAATCGAGCTCTTTCTCATAATCAAAAGGAGCTGATTTATTCTTGTTTTTTAAAAGAACAAAAAAATCCCTAAAAATAGAAATCAACTTTGCCAAAACACTTTTCCCGGTAGAAGTATCACCAATAAATACCACATATTTAGTCAAGTCTATTTCAGCTTCTTTTATTGGTCCAAAATTTTTAACAATTAACTTTTCCATTTCTTATTTTCTAATTACAATGTAAATATAAAAAAACCGAGCCATTTCTGACTCGGTTTTATCTTTATAATTTAGTACTTAAAAGTACTTAGTAATTATTTTACTTCTTCGTAATCTACGTCTTGAACGTTATCACCTTCAGCTTGTGGTTCAGCAGCAGCTTGACCTTGCTCTCCTTGAGCGTACATAGCTTCAGTAGCAGTTTTCCAAGCAGCATTGATATTATCTAATGCAGTTTGAATTGCAGGAACGTCTTGAGATTGGTGAGCCATTCTCAATTCAGTTAAAGCGTACTCAACAGCAACTTTGTTTTCGTCAGATAATTTATCACCTAACTCTTTCAATTGAGTTTCAGTTTGGAAAATCATTGAGTCAGCCTCATTAATTTTCTCAGCTCTTTCTCTTGCAATTTTGTCAGAAGCAGCATTAGCTTCAGCATCTTGTTTCATTTTCTCGATTTCTTCAGATGTTAATCCAGAAGAAGCTTCGATACGAATGTCATGAGATTTACCTGTTCCTTTATCAGTAGCAGTTACTTTAATGATACCATTAGCATCAATATCAAAAGAAACCTCAATTTGAGGAACTCCTCTTGGTGCTGGTGGAATACCATCTAAGTGAAAACGACCAATAGTTTTGTTATCAGCAGCCATTGCTCTAGCTCCTTGTAATACGTGAAGTTCAACAGTTGGTTGAGAATCAGCAGCAGTAGAGAATACTTGAGATTTTTTAGTTGGGATAGTTGTATTAGCCTCGATAAGAACAGTCATTACACCCCCCATAGTTTCGATACCTAAAGATAATGGAGTTACATCAAGTAACAATACATCTTTTACATCTCCAGATAATACACCACCTTGGATAGCAGCTCCAATAGCTACAACCTCATCAGGATTAACTCCTTTAGACGCTTTTTTACCAAAGAATTTCTCCACCTCTTCAACGATTCTTGGAATACGAGTAGAACCTCCTACCAAGATAACTTCGTCGATATCAGAAACTGTTAAACCTGCATTTTTCAACGCTTTAGCAACTGGTGCCATAGAACGTTTTACTAATGAGTCAGTCAATTTCTCAAATTGAGAACGAGATAATTTTTTAACTAAGTGTTTTGGTCCTGAAGCCGTAGCAGTTACGTATGGCAAGTTGATTTCTGTTTCAGCAGAAGAAGACAATTCAATTTTAGCTTTCTCAGCAGCTTCTTTGATACGTTGTAATGACATTGGGTCTAAACGCAAGTCAATTCCTTCTTCAGCTTTAAATTCGTCAGCTAACCAGTCAATAATTACGTGGTCAAAATCATCACCTCCTAAGTGAGTATCTCCATCAGTAGATAATACTTCGAAAACTCCGTCTCCTAATTCAAGAACAGAGATATCAAAAGTACCTCCACCTAAATCGTAAACAGCAATTTTTTGATCAGTTCCTTTTTTGTCTAATCCGTAAGCTAATGCAGCAGCAGTTGGCTCATTGATGATACGCATAACTTTAAGACCAGCAATTTCTCCAGCTTCTTTAGTAGCTTGACGTTGTGCATCGTTAAAGTAAGCAGGAACAGTAATAACCGCTTCAGTTACTGTTTGACCTAAATAGTCTTCAGCAGTTTTTTTCATTTTTTGAAGTGTCATTGCAGACAATTCTTGAGCAGTATATAAACGACCATCAATATCCACACGTGGTGTATTGTTGTCCCCTTTTACTACTTTGTAAGGAACTCTTTTTGCCTCTTCTGTAGTTTCAGCAAATGAATGTCCCATAAAACGTTTGATAGAAGCAATAGTCTTAGTTGGATTAGTTACCGCTTGTCTTTTTGCAGGATCCCCTACTTTAATTTCTCCACCTTCAACAAAAGCAATGATAGATGGTGTTGTTCTTTTTCCTTCTGCATTAGGAATAACAACTGCTTCACTACCTTCCATTACAGAAACACAAGAGTTGGTCGTACCTAAATCAATTCCGATTATTTTACCCATTTTTAATATATTTAATTTTTATTATATACTCGATTTAATAACTCATGGTGCATAAGTCAATCTTTGTGCCAATATGAATCCCTCTTATAAATTGTCAGAAAACCTTAAAGTCAACCTAAAAAAAACTGACAAGATGACACCATAAACTGACTGACAGACTTGCACAAACCAAAAACAATACTGTCATATTTAAAAAAAATTAGAAGCTATTTCCAGCTCTCCGCTCTATCTTACTATTCTTAAAGAAAGAATAGTAAGGATGCCGCTGCTATCGGGGCTAAAAACGGTACTTCATTCAAAGATATTTTACACATGTAAATTCATAATTGAGGCAAGCTTATCAAATAGATGTTTAAAAAACATAATTATTTAAAAATCACACAAAGATGTTAGCGTATTTTATTATTTTTAAAATCTAAAAAAAATGCTCCATGCTCAATATCAAAACCGATTTAAAACTACTCATCACTATACTCCTAATTCTATTTTTTACTTTCATTTTAGGAACAATTGTCGACAAAATACTGAAACGTTTTTTATACAGAGGATTAGAACACAAAGATTTTGACATCACAGGATTCAAATTCTTAAAACACCTTATTATTACCATTATTTATATTTTAGGAATTTCATTTGCATTAATCCAAATCCCCGAATTCAAAATCATTGGCCATTCACTATTAGCTGGAGCTGGAGTAATTTCATTAATAGCTGGTTTAGCGTCACAACAGGCATTGAGTAATATTATGAGCGGCATTTTTTTAGTTATTTTCAAACCCTTTCGTATTAACGATCGCATTACCATAAATAACTTTACAGGAACTGTAGAAGACATTAATTTAAGACAAGTCGTTCTAAAAGATGTAGAAAACAACCGAATTATTATCCCCAATTCAGTGATAAGCAACCAAATCATTCTAAACACCAATATGAAGGATACCAAATGCTGCAAAGCCATCGAAATTGGTATTGGTTACGAATCCGATATCGAAAAAGCATTGAAAATAATGCAAGAAGAAGTGGCTAAACATCCTTTTTTTATCGACACTCGAACTCCTGTAAACATCAAAGACAACATTCCTCTAGTAGTTGCCAGAGTTACTGCTCTCGCAGATTCTAGTGTCAATTTAAAAGCTTGGGCATGGGCCAAAAATACCAGCGAAGGATTTATTATGTACTGCGATTTACTTCAAAGCATCAAAAAACGATTTGATTCAGAAGACATTTCTATTCCATATCCACAACGAGAAATAACAATAAAAAAAAACAAATCTTAAAAACGAAGTGTTTTAAATTATTTATACATTTAATAACGTACAAAATTATAGAGTGACGGAAGCACTATTTAAAAATTATTACGTAAAAAAGGAAATAACAAAGATGGAAAATACAGCCTCAAGCTGGACTGCCTGCCCTGAATGTCAGGGACGTGGTAAAAAAAGTCGAGGACTTACTCATAAAGCCCGACTCCGCTACCAGAGGGAACTCGAACAATTTGAAAAATCAAATGGTACAGCTCTATCTCCAATTCGTCCCAAGGGTCATCTTTATAGCTGCTTGAAATGCAACGGCTCTGGCTTAGTTCCTGCTACTAGTACTAGTACTCCTATTCCTGATACTGCAAACTATCCTCATGTTGCTATTATTGGTGCTGGAATTGGCGGAGTTGCTCTGGCTGTGGCTTGTTTGCATCGCGGAATTCCTTTTACACTTTATGAACGAGACAATAACTTTGAAGAGCGCGCTCAAGGCTACGGACTCACCTTGCAACAAGCCAGTAAAGCCATTGAAGGATTGGGGATTTTCTCCTTAAAAGATGGAGTGGTTTCAACCAAACATTTGGTTCACAATACAGACGGAAAAGTTATTGGCGAATGGGGCGTTAGAAAATGGATTCAAGAAGAGGCCAAACTCTTTTCCAAAAGAACCAACATACATATTGCCCGACAGTCTTTACGGTTGGCACTGCTAGAACAACTCGGCGGACAAGATAAAGTACATTGGGGACATCAGTTAGTCGATTTCAATGAAACCAAAGGCGAAGGAATTCAGCTAAATTTTATGGTGAATGGCGCTATTCAGTCTGCACATGCAGATCTTGTAGTTGGAGCCGATGGCATTCGCAGTTCGGTACGCAAACTACTCATTGGTGACGAAATCACTCCTTTGCGCTACCTTGATTGTATTGTAATCTTGGGTATTTGTCCTTTAGAAACACTCCAAGATTTGGATAGTCCTTTGCTCGATTCGGCAACGGTATTTCAAACTGCCAATGGAAATGAGCGCATTTACATTATGCCTTTTACATCCGATTCGGTGATGTGGCAACTGAGTTTCCCAATGTTAGAAGAAGAAGCAAAATCTTTAAGTGCTCAAGGTCCTGAAGCACTCAAGAAAGAAGCTCTAAAAAGAACGCAATGGCACGCTCCTATCCCTCAAATTGTAGCAGCTACTCAAGCAGTACAAGTTTCTGGATATCCTGTATACGATAGAGAAATACTAACACCTGAATTGTTAGAAAAAATAGGGTCTGTAGCACTAATTGGTGATGCAGCTCACCCCATGAGTCCATTTAAAGGGCAAGGTGCCAATCAGGCTTTATTAGATGCATTAGCACTCGCCCGTGGAATTGTAAAAGAGTGCAGACCTACATCAGAATGGAGAAAAATTGGAATCAGAGAAAGTGTTTTAACCGACTTCGAATCTGAAATGATCTCACGCTCAGCTACCAAAGTAAAAGATTCAGCAGAAGCCGCGCAGTTCCTTCATTCAGATATTGTTCTTCATGAAGGTGATGAACCAAGAGGACGAATTTTAAAGAGAAAAGACATTTAAACGGTACTCTAAACTCTTATTTTATTAGAAAAAAACACATCGCACTTTGTAGTTGCAAATTAGGTAAAACATTCAATTTAATTGTATTTTCGTTTTTAAAAGTTGTAAATAACACAAAAAAGTCAATGATTTCTAAACTCTTTTTCGAAAAAAGAAGATTCTTTTTTCTTTTTATTATTTGCTTTGCACAATGCAGCACAATCAAAAAAGACAACGCCCATTTACAACAATTGATTTCTGTAAACCAACTCCAAAAAGACGTTGATTTCACTCATAAAAAACTTCAAAAACTTCATCCAAAACTGGATTATTATATTAGTAAAGAAAGTTTGGATTATAAATTTGATAGTTTAAAAAATACTATCAACAAACCCTTAAATCCGCTTGAATTTTATAAAAAACTAAGTCCTATTGTGGCAGAAATTAAACAAGGTCATAGTTATGTAGTCCCGCCAACAAAAGAATATTCCAAGAAAAAAACCAAAGCCATTCTTAAAAAAGGAATTGGTCCATTTTCACAATTTGATTTTACTTTTTACAATGATAAATTGTATGTAATTAAGAATAAATCCGCCAATAAAACAATTGCTCCTGGATCCGAAGTCCTTTCGGTAAATGGCGTAAAACCAGCAAACCTCATCAACGAATACAATCATTATTACAGTTCGGATGGTTTTAATACTACTTTCAAAAAACAAATGGCAACTAAACGTTTTACTACTTTTTTTACTACCGAATACGGCATAAAAGACAGTTTGCAGTATGTTTTTAAACTAAATGATAGCATTAAATTCATCACGATTAAAAGATTCAATAAAGACAGTATTGCTAAAAAAGAAAAAAAAGTAGTTCCAAAAAAGCTTCTAATTGACAAAGAAAAACTACAAGCTTTAAAAAGAAAAAAACGAATTAACGGTTATGATAAAACTTCGAATAATCTTATTAGAGAGTTAAATTTTATATCGAAAGACACTAGTGTAGCAATACTAAAAATTAGAGGGTTTAAAAGTGGTAGATTCAGGAAGTTTTACAAAGAAAGCTTTGCCGAAATTCAAAAACGAAATACTAAAACCCTAATTATCGATTTAAGAAACAACGGTGGTGGACGGCTAAGTGAAATTATTGATTTGTACAGCTACCTAGCCGATTCTACATTTGTGTTCTTGCAAAAATCAGAAGTTGTTTCGAAAGCTAGTTTGTTTAATGGAGCTTATTTCAATAAAGGTTCCGTACCTGTAAAAGTTATCAAATCTATTTTTTCTCCTTTTGTTTACAGCTATTTATTATTTACTGTTCATAAAGATAAAAATGGGCTAAACTATTTTGGTACAGATACAAAACCAAATTCAATAAGCAAAAAAGCATTCAAAGGAAAAATCTATGTTTTAATTAACGGCGGAAGTTTCTCGGCTTCAAGTATTATTTCTTCCAATTTAAAAGGATTAAAAAGAGCCACATTTGTTGGCGAAGAAACTGGTGGTGATTACAACGGAACTGTTGCTGGATTTATGCCAATCCTACAATTACCTCATTCCGAACTGAAAGTCAGAATTGGAATTATGAACATGGCACCTCATTATCAAACTAAAGTCATTGGTCACGGAATTTTTCCTGATGTACCCATAACTCCAACATTAGAAGACCAAATACAAGGCAAAGATCCTGAACTGGATTGGATTTTGAATCAAAATCACTAATAAACCTTTTATATTATCATAGCTATTTTTTTTTTAATTTTCTATTGTTTTAAAAATAACAGCTTAGTTATTAGATTTTAAATAAATAGCAATTATCAGGCTTTTCTTTTTTTAGGATTTAAACTACTTCATCCTTCCTATTTTCTACTCTTCTTTTTTAACAAAAAACTTTACCTAAGTACAATTACTAGTAACATACTTTATTTGTAAAATCTACTTAGCATTTACTTGTTTCACACAAGTACTTATTATCAATTAATTATAGTTTTTTTATGTTTTTTCACCTATTTTTTATTGTTATATAAAACAAATATTTCCGGTTTAAAAAGTTAGTTTTTCTTGCGCTAGACGTTACATATAAGTACAATTACGTAAGTATGTTTGTAATATAATAATTCAAACAAAAACAAATTTTAAAATCAACGATCATGAAATTACTCAAAACACTTTCTTTATCAATATTAGGACTTATAGGAACTGGAGCTATGGCTCAGGAATTCAATTCTGATATTCAAATCAGACCTAGATATGAATACACAAACGGTTTTGGAACTTTATTAACTCCTACAACAAGTCACACTTCATTTGTTGGACAACGTACAAGAATTAATTTAAACTACGGAGACACTAAGTTGAAAGTAAAAGTAGCTTTGCAAAATGTTCGTACTTGGGGAAATGTGAACACACTTGGAAATATTGCTACAGACAAAAACGGATTAGCATTGTATGAAGGTTGGGCGCAATACAGTTTTACTGATAAATGGAGTACTAAAGTAGGTCGTCAAATGATTGCTTATGATAATCAAAGAATTTTTGGAGGACTAGATTGGGCAAATCAAGGACGTAGTTTTGATGCTGCTTTAATCGAATACAAAGGCGCTAAAGACCAATTAGACTTCGGTTTTGCTTTAAACGCTGATTCAGAAGGAAAAGTTGCTCCTTCAACTCCTTATAATACAGATTTTAAAGACATGCAATACGCTTGGTACCACACCAGCATCAAAAAATTAAATCTTAGTTTATTAGCTTTAAATGTTGGAAAAGAATACCTAAAAACAGTTTCTGAAATTGAAACCAACTATTCTCAAACCTTTGGTACTTATGCTAATTACGCTGGAAAGAAATTAAGCCTTGATTTTAGTTTCTATGGACAAACTGGAAAAATTGGTGCTAACGAAGTTTCGGCTTGGGAAACAGCAGTAAATTTAGGATATGCTTTTGCTCCAAAATTCAAAGCTACTTTAGGATATGAATTCTTATCTGGAAAAGATCAAAACGCTACTTCAACAACTGTAAAATCTTTCAACCCTATTTTTGGTACAAACCACGCATTCAATGGTTTTATGGATTACTTCTACGTAGGAAACCATGCTGGTTCAGTAGGCTTACAAGACCTTACGCTTAAATTAGATTTCCCAATCAAGAAAGTAAACTTGTCTCTTGCTCCTCATTTATTTTATACGGCAAATGAATTGGCTACCACTGATGATAAATACCTAGGAACTGAGGTTGATTTAACAGCAGTGTACAAAGCAAGCAAAGATATTACACTAGTTGCTGGATATTCTCAAATGTTTGCTTCAGACGCTATGGTAGCTCTTAAAGGAGGAACTGGATTAAAAGACACTGCTAACAACTGGGCTTACTTAATGGTAAACATCAACCCACAAATATTGGCTACTAAAAAATAATTGAAACAATAACTTAAGAACATTTCACATGAAAAAAATAGCATTAAGATTATCGATGATACTTTTAACAACATTAAGTGTTGTTAGCTGTAAAAAAGAAGCCAAAAAAGAAGCTGAAGTTGAAACCGCTTCTACTTCAAAAACGGAAAAATTAGCCTTAGAAAAACCACAAGTAACATTGGGTTTCATCAAATTAACCGATATGGCTCCATTGGCTATAGCTAAAGAAAAAGGATTCTTTGAAGATGAAGGTTTGTTTGTAACCTTAGAAGCGCAGTCTAACTGGAAAAACGTTTTAGACCGTGTAATTGACGAACAAATTGATGGTTCGCACATGCTAGCAGGTCAACCCATTGCTGCAGCAGTAGGTTTTGGAAGACAAGCTAAATTAGTAACTACTTTTTCAATGGACTTAAACGGAAATGGTATTACGGTTTCTAATGATGTTTGGTCAAAAATGAAACCAGGAATTCCTTTGAAAGAGGGAAAACCAGTTCACCCAATTAGCGCTAGTGCTTTATTACCTGTAATGAAAGAATACAAAAATGCTAACAAACCATTTAAAATGGGTATGGTATTCCCTGTATCTACACACAACTACCAATTGAGATATTGGCTTGCTGCTGGAGGAATCAACCCAGGACAATATACTAAAGACAATGTACAAGGAAACATCAACTCAGACATGTTACTTTCAGTAACTCCTCCTCCACAAATGCCAGCTACTCTTGAAGCAGGAACAATCAACGGATATTGCGTAGGTGAACCTTGGAACCAACAAGCAGTTGCTAAAGGAATTGGAGTTCCAGTAATCACTTCTAGCGACATCTGGAAAAATCACCCAGAAAAAGTATTTGTAATGACTCAAGCTTTCATTGACAAAAACCCAAATACTGCCATTGCAATTACTAAAGCTTTAATTAGAGCTGGAAAATGGTTAGATGATCCAAAAAACAGAGCAGAAGCAGTTAAAATCTTATCTAGTCCAGCTTATGTAGGTGCTGACGAAAATGTATTGAAAAACTCTATGACAGGTACATTTGAATATGAAAAAGGAGATAAACGTGACGAACCAGACTTTAACGTATTCTTTAAATACAATGCCACTTACCCATTCTACTCTGACGGAATCTGGTATATGACTCAAATGAGACGTTGGGGACAAATTACAGAAGCACAACCAGCTGAATGGTATGCATCTAAAATCAAAGAAGTTTACAAACCTGAAGTTTGGACTAAAGCAGCTGAATTATTGGTAAAAGAAGGAAACTTAGACCAAGCTGATATTCCTACTACAGATGGTTACAAACCAGCAACTAATGAGTTTATTGATGGATTAACTTATGATGGTAAAAAACCATTGGAATACATCAAAAGCATGAAAATTGGTAATAAAAACTAAATAAAATTCAGTAGAGGATGTTGTAAAAAAATATCCTCTACTTTATAAAAAATCAAAGAATTGCAAACTTAGTTTGTTGCAATTAAAACGCAAATACATTATTTCTTTTCAAAAAAGTTTAAAAAGGATTTTACGAAATCATACTCTTTTAATCTCTTTTAAATCAATATTATAAATAAAAGCACTATGAAGACATTAACAATAAAAACGATAAAATTTATGGGATTGGGTTACTTAGAACCACTCATTCGATTACTTTCAGGTGAAGAAGTGAAAAAAAATGCCAAAGAAGCATTCAAGAAAATCATTGTTCCGCTATTATCTGTTGTTATATTTATCATTTTATGGCAATCATTTTCAAATTATTTAAATAATGTTGAATCAGAAATAAAAATTGAAAAAGCACTTAAAGATCAAGGGCCAGAAGCGGCTAAAAAACTAGAAGCATGCATTGCATCAGGTGACATTAGTTGTAGACCTAATTCTTTACCTTCTCCTTTAATGGTAGTAGGTGCTTTAGGTAAATTATGGGATGATCATTTAATTATGGCGGCCAAAAAAGAAGACTTCATCAATCAATATGCAGCAGTAAACGAAGAAAGAGCAGCCAAAGGCGAAACAGAAATCGTGTATACAGGAAGACCTTCTTTTGTAGACCAAATAAAAACGAGTTTAAAAACTGTTTTTGCTGGATTTTTATTATCCATAATTATTACTATCCCTATGGGAATTGTATTAGGATTAAGCGAAACACTTAGAACTTCTTTCAACTGGATTGTTCAAATATTCAAACCCGTATCGCCAGTAGTGTGGTTGTTATTGGTTTCCATGATTGTAAAAACAGTTTTGGCTAATGTAGATGTCGAAAAATCATTTGTTATCTCTTTCATTAGTGTTGGATTGTGTTCTATGTGGGCTACCTTAGTCAATACCAGTGCAGGAGTTGCTTCGGTTGATAAAGATTATATCAATGTTGCCAAAGTATTACAACTAGGAACTTACAGTAAAATATTCAAAATTATTCTTCCTTCTTCTTTTCCAATGATTTTTACAGGATTAAGAATCACGCTTTCGGTAGCTTGGATGGTATTGATTGCTATTGAATTATTGGCGCAAAGCCCAGGATTAGGTTCATTTGTTTGGGAAGAATTCCAAAATGGTTCTAGCGATTCTAATTCGAAAATTATCGTTGCCATGTTTGTTATTGGTATCATCGGATTCATGTTAGACCGCATCATGATGATTTTCCAAAAATTACTAACCTTTAATGACTAGTTTAAGTCCAATATCTAAAAGTCGAATGTCAAAAGTCTTGGCATTTGATAAATAAACATAATTAAAAATCAAAGTAAGTCTTCAAGGTCTTTATGACTTTACAACTTTAAGACTTTCGACAAAAAACAAGAAAAATGGCTTATTTAGAACTTAAAAATGTTTGCAAATCATACGGCGAAGGAAAAAATAAAACGGAAGTATTAAGAAACATCAATTTAAAAATTGAAGAAGGTGAGTTTGTTGCTATCGTTGGATTTACAGGAAGTGGCAAAACGACCTTAGTCAATTTGATTGCTGGATTAATAGAACCCGATTCTGGAGAAGTATTATTCAAAGGAAAACCTATACAAGGAACCAGTCACGAACGTGGAATTATTTTTCAAAATTATTCTTTACTTCCTTGGCTAACTGTTTACGATAATATTGCCATGGCAGTAAAAGTAGTTTTCAAAGACTGGACAAGCAAACAAATAGAAGAGCATGTAAATAGTTTTATTGCTAAAGTAAATCTTTCGCATGCGGCTCATAAAAAACCAAAAGAACTTTCGGGAGGAATGCGTCAGCGCGTGGCGGTAGCGAGAACTTTAGCCATGAGACCCGAATTGATTTTGATGGATGAACCACTAGGCGCTTTGGATGCATTGACTAGAGGAAATTTGCAAGAAGAGATTCTGAATATTTGGAGCGAAGACAAGCGTACTGCTTTATTGATAACCAATGATGTTGACGAAGGTGTTTTCATGGCCGATAAAGTGATTCCGCTTCGTCCAGGTCCCAAAGCAACTTTAGGCCCTGAATTTGACATAAAAATTGACCGACCTAGAAACAAAATTGAATTGAATCACAATGACAATTTTAAAAAATTAAGAAACGGAATTATCGAATACCTAATGGAAATTGGAGCCGAAAGAACCGCAGGACTAGAAGTCAGCACTTACGAATTACCCGATTTAGTGCCAATGCAATTCAGTTAAATTTTTAATCATATAAGTCATTGAAGCAAATTAACTAAAACTGATTCGACTTATGTGCTCTTAAAAATCACTATAACTTATAAAAGTCATAAGACAAAAACTTATATGACTTATATGCTAATAAATTTTAAAGAACGAACATTATGACAGAAACGATATTACATACACCGCAAGTAGCACACGATGCAGCAGGTTTTGAAAAATACATGTTGGAATTAAACAACTTAACCAAAGTCTACCCTACTCCAAAAGGTGATTTTGTGGTCATAGAAAATCTAAATTTAAAGATTAAAGAAGGAGAATTTATCTCGATTATTGGACATTCGGGATGTGGAAAAACCACTTTACTTTCTATGATTGCAGGATTAAATCCTATTTCAGGAGGACAAATTGTTTTGAACGGCTCCCCTATTTCAGGACCAGGACCAGACAGAGGTGTAATCTTTCAATCGCCTAGTTTATTGCCTTGGATGTCAGCCTTAGAAAATGTGGCCTTAGGCGTTGATAAAGTTTTTGCTTATGCTACTAAACAACAGCGTTTGGATATTTGCAAATACTATTTGAGCAAAGTAGGATTAGACGGTGCTTTTGATAAAAAAGCCAAAGACCTTTCGCAAGGAATGAAACAAAGAGTTGGTATTGCTCGAGCCTTGGCGCTAAAACCGCAAATATTATTATTGGATGAGCCTTTTGGAATGTTGGATTCTTTAACCAGAGGCGAATTGCAAGACGTTTTATTAGAAGTCTTAAATAAAGAAAAAACAACTGGAATCATGATTACGCATGATGTGGACGAATCTATTTTCCTTGCTGACCGTGTGATTATGATGACTTCGGGACCAAGAGCTCAAATTGGCGACATCTTAGACATCAATTACGAAAGACCTAGAAACCGAAAAGCAATTCTAGAACATCCTACGTATTATGACAACCGAGAGCATTTAATTAATTTCTTAGAACATTAAAACTAAAAAAGTATAAAAATTTTGCCCACAATCTTACTTTATCCCCATTACGTTGTACTATTTTCATAGTACATCTGTAATATATCAGAACTATTCGAATTAAAATATAATTCATTTGGTGTTAATTATTTTTACGCTAAAAATCGAAGCCTCAAAACTTCGATTTTTTTATGCTTTTTAGTTATTTAATAGTAATCTTGCAAGAATTCTACAAAAAGTAAAACAGTAATGAATATAGAAGACTTAATAGGTAATTTCCAAATTATAGGAAGCAATCAAGATGCAGAAGACCATAATTATAAAGGCACTCTTTCTTTAAGTTTAGACAGCAACAAAAGAATAAAAGCCAAATGGTTTATCAATAACGAACAAGTTCAAACAGGCAGCGGATTTTTTAGAGATAATATTCTGCTGATTAATTTTAAATACCAAGGAGAAGACAATAAAACCTTCAAAGGTGTGGTCGTTTATCGCTGTATTTCTAAAGATTTATTAGATGGTTTTTGGTCTGAAAAATACGGAGATCCACTCTATCTAGGAAAAGAACGTTGTTTTAGAATTACTGAAATGACGCATTAAAAACTGTAATTTCTTTTACATCTAAAAAATGATAGCTAAGCTAAATTAATACCTATTCAGGAAAGAGTAAATTTTGATAAAAACGGAAAAATATCGTGAAGATAAAATTACTATCAACGAAGTTCACTAGCAATTTAAAAATTTAGCACAAACACCATTTTTTAATCGTATTTTAGCTAAAACATTCGATAAAGATGAACTATTCAACTAAAGCGAGTTCCTTTTCTAAAAACAAGGCTTCTATACAAATCAAACAATCGGAACTATTTTTTGGAATCGCTACAGAATCTGATGCTATTTTACCCAACCCAGCCGAATTGTTTTTAGGCTCTTTATCGGCTTGTATGCTTAAAAATGTGGAGCGTTTTTCCGTTTTAATGCATTTTGAATATTCCAATGCCGAAATAACAATCAACGCCACCAGATTAGAAAAACCACCAAGAATTGACGAAATCAATTACGACCTAAAAATTTACAGTCAAGATCCTAATTTGAATATTGAATTACTGAAAAAGAATATCGAAAAGTTTGGAACCATATTCAATACCATTAAGAGCTCCTGCTCCATTATGGGCAATATTAAAAAAATAGCATCCTAAAAAAAATAAACCAAAATGTTTAGACATCAAGGGAAGTCCAGAACTCTGAATCATAATTTACAAATTGCTTCCTTATTATCTTTTGTAGCTGGAATTGTAAATGTATCTGGATTTCTAGCCGTTCAAAAACTAACTACTAATGTCACAGGACATTTTGCCTACTTTCTAGACGAAATATTTAAGTTGAATTTCAGCAGTGGATTCGTGTACTTTTTATACATTTTTTTCTTTTTTATGGGTTCGTTCACCTCAGGTTTTTTAATCGAACTCATTTCTCGAAAAACGGAACGAAACATTTATGTTTTCCCAACATCAATAGAAATCACATTATTATTCTTAATTGGGCTATTGGGTAAAAATCTAATTACTCAAAACCCGAATATCATTGCTTATAGCTTATTGTTTGCCATGGGTTTACAAAACTCATTGGTAACCAAAATCTCTAATGCAACAGTGAGAACAACCCATTTAACTGGACTTTTTACCGATTTAGGAATCGAACTTTCTCAGTTATTTTTTTACAAAGAAACCGAAATGAAAGCAAAGCTGTATTCATCCATTAAACTAAGATTAACTATAATCAGTTTCTTTTTTATTGGAGGAATTTTGGGAGGTGTTATATATACTAAAATAGGACTGCATGTCTTATTTATTGCAGTTGTAACATTAATTATGGGCTTGATTTATGATAACATCAAACTAAAAGTAATACTGCTTAATCGCAAATACAAACACTAAAAATGATAAAAACGCAAACATTATTTGATTTTAAGCTATATTTGAAAACCTAAAATATAAAAATATGTTCACCATTACTCAAATAAAAGAAGCACATTCAAAAGTAAAATCAGGAGCTGATTTCTCTCCATACATTCAAGATTTAATTCAGTTAGGCGTACAAGGATATGACACCTTTGTGAACGACGGTCATGTAGAATATTTTGGAAAAGATAATTGTAGAGCAGCTGCAACCGAAACTTACAAAAGCATCAGCATTGCGCCATCAGCTAATAAAGAACGATTCATTGAATTCCTAGTGATGCACCAAGAAGGTCAAACTGATTATCTTACTTTTTGCAACCAAGCTGGTCAATGCGGAATTGCCAAATGGAGCGTAAACATTCTCGAAATGATTTGCACCTATTACGACAGTGCCGAAAATCCTATTCTAATTGAAAAAATTCCTGATTAATAAAATCAATTCTAAAAACAACTGAAATACATATAAAGCGAACAAAAACAGTTATATACAGTTTTTGGAATTCTATTATAAATTCACAATCTTTGTGTAAAGAATTAAAATTATGACTGGAGCAGACAATATTAGAAATAACATCATAGATAAGTTACTTACAATATCTAACCAAGATTATTTATTAGCGCTTTATAAATTAGTTAGTACCAGTAATATTAACGAAGAAATTATACAGCTTTCAGAAGCTCAAATTTTAATGTTGAATATGAGCGAAGATGATATTAAAAATAATAGAATCGTATCTCAAGAAGAGTTAGACAAAATGGATTTGGAATGGCTAAAAAACTTGTAGTTTGGACTGAAACTGCGATAAAGCAGCGTAGAGAAATTTTAAAATACTGGACCATTCGCAACAAATCTACTACATATGCAGTAAAGCTTATTGGTTTAATTAATGAGCGTATTCAACTTATTTCACAAAATCCTAATGCAGGCAAAGCAACAAATCATTTAAATACTCGAGAAGCAGCAATGGGGAATTTCAGTATTTATTATAAAAATGATGATACTAAAATAATCATAACTGCTTTTTGGGACAATCGTCAAGATCCTGAAAAACTATTCAAATTACTTAAAAAATAAAATAGCAAACAGCTATCCTATTAAAACTAAAAAACAACCATGAAAAAAACTCTTATTGCTCTTTTTACCATTTGCAGTCTTAGTAATTATGCGCAAACCCATTCAGTTAAAAACTCACCAAAACTCAGCGAGGCAGAACCTAGTAGTGTCGGAATTTCCAGTGAACGATTGGCACGCATTGATAACATGCTGAACAAGGCTGTTGCCGATTCGGAAATCCCAGGTGCAGTAGCCTTAGTAGCTCGAAAGGGAAAAATTGTGTATCTAAAAGCTTTTGGAATGGCAGATAATGCTAGTTCAAAAACCTTAAAAACCGATGCTATTTTTAGAATTGCATCACAAACCAAAGCCATCACTACTACAGCGGTCATGATGCTGTGGGAAGAAGGAAAATTTAAACTAGACGATCCTATCGCTAAATACATTCCCGAATTCAAAAACGCACAGGTTTTAGACAGTGTGTATCCCAATGGAAAATACACCACTAAACCAGCTAAAAGAGAAATCACCATTCGCGATTTAATTACACATACTTCTGGAATTGGTTATGGCGCAATTGATAGTGACCCACGTTTTAAAAAAATCTACCAAGACGCAGGTGTAACCGATTTATTTACAACCAATAAAATTAGCATTGCCGAAAGTGTTAAAAAATTAGCTAAGCTTCCGTTGCATCACAATCCTGGTGAGAAATTCACGTATAGCGAAGGATTGGACGTAATAGGTTATTTTATCGAAATTATGTCGGGTATGCCAATGGATGAATACTATAGAACACATATTTTCGAACCATTAGGAATGAATGACACCTATTTCTATTTACCGGAATCAAAATACAATAGATTAGTAACAATTCAAACCAAAGAAAATGGAAAATGGATTCCGTTTCCAAATACGTTCTACGATACCAATTATCCAAAATCAGGAGCCAAAAGCTTTTTCTCAGGTGGCGCTGGATTGTCTAGCACTGCAAAAGATTATGCTACTTTTTTACAAATGTTCCTGAATAAAGGCGAATTGAACGGAATTCGTTTATTGAGTCGTACCACAGTTCAGTTTATGTTGGCAAACCAAATTGGTACTATCTGGGCGAATAGTGATGCTGGTCATGGCTTAGGTTTTAGAGTTTTAAACCAAATGGGCGAAGATTTGGGCGGTCAAGGTAGCGCAGGAACCTTCAATTGGGGTGGTTATTTCAACACCCAATATTTTGCCGATCCTGAAGAAGAGTTAATTGGTATCATCCTAAAACAAACACAGAAAACATCTGATAATACGGGTTGGAAATTCCAATTATTGACGGAACAATCTATAGATGATTAATTGTAACTAAAAGTCTCAAAAAAGCGGTTTCTATCACTAGAAATCGCTTTTTTTATTATCTAAAAGCCTGTTAAAACAAAGCTGTATGCTAAAATTATAAATTCTAATTCCCTAAATTTACGAGAACTTAGATTTACAAAAACAATATTTCAACACTACACTATGACTTCTTATAGCAAAACAATATCTTTTCGTTGGGCCGATTTAGACCCTAATTTTCATGTTCGCCACAGCGTGTACTACGATTGTGCAGCACAACATCGTATGGAAATTCTAGACAGTCTTGGTTTAACCCTAAAAGCATTCCAATCACAGCATTTTGGCCCTGTTCTTTTTAGAGAAGAATGTGTTTTTAGAAAAGAAATAAAACTTGGCGATACTATAATAATTCATACCAAAGTGGCTAAAATGAGAGCCGATGCAGCTCGATGGTCTATTGCACATGAATTTCGAAATGAAGAAAACCAACTTTGTGCCACTTTAACTGTTGATGGTGCTTGGATGGATACCAAATTGCGTAAATTAGTCGATCCAGTTCCAGAAATTGCCATCAATGCATTGGTAAGTATTCCAAAATGTGAAGATTTCATACAGTCTTAAAAGATTTTTGTCACACTGAGCCTGTCGAAGTGCTATCAAAAATAAAGTCTTCGACAAGCTCAGACTGACATAAAAACAAAACAGAATTTATAAATTGCATTTCACTATGAAAACTAAAATCGGAATTGTATTATCTGGCGGAGGAGCCCGAGGCATTGGGCACTTAGGATTATTAAAAGCCTTAGAAGAATTAGGCATCAAACCTACGCACATTTCTGGAACAAGTGCGGGTGCCATTGCGGGTGCTTTTTATGCTGCGGGTTATTCGGCAAATGAGATTTTAACGATTCTCAAAAAAGGACATATTTTTAGTTTTTCAAATCTTCTAATTAAAAGACAAGGTTTGTTTGCCATGAAAGGCTTTCATGATATTTACACCGAATGCTTCCCAAACAACTCTTTTGACGATTTACAAATTCCACTGTACATTACCGCAACAGATATTTTAAAAGGAGAATTGGTTTATTTTTCTTCTGGCAATTTATCGCAAGCCATTATGGCTTCCTCTTGCCTACCACTTTTATTCCAACCTATCAATTACAACGATACTTTGTATGTTGATGGTGGTGTGCTGAACAACTTCCCTATTGAACCGCTTATGGGACAATGTGATGTAATCATTGGAAGCTATGTCAATTCAATCAAAAAAGAAGTCGATAAAGTAAAGATGAACAACATTCTGGACCGCTGTTTTCATTTGGCTATGAAAAGTTCTGTAGAACAAAAAACCCTAAGTTGCTCTTTCTATTTTGAACCACCTAACATGAGTCAATTTAGCATTTACAATCTTAAAAATGCTGATGAAATTTTCGAATACAGTTACCAATATGCCCTTACTTTAGAAGATGAAATCAAAGCACTCAATATTTAGTTTTAAGTTTGTGGTTGATGGTTTGTTTTAGTAGCTTATTATTACGAATTGCTGTCTGATTTCTTATTTCTATTCTCTAAATTCTATTTTCTGCCGCCTGAATTCTGCTTTGTGTTTTCTCTTTTCTGAATTCTGCCTTCCCAACACTGAGTTCTGAACACTGAACACTAAATTTCCTTATCTTTACCCCCAATAAAAACAGATCCTTTTTCATGAATACTGCCTCCCATTGGAACATTTTATTGTCCAATCAAATTAATAAAAAAGAATTTATAGAAACCATTCTTTCTGGAAATGCTGCTGCCGAATTAGCTCCTTTTAACGCTTTAAAAGGAATTTTATATTCTGATTTAGCCATTGATCTTTTTATCCAAAAAGAGTTCCAATACCTCGAATTGACTGCGGTAGATTCTAACCGAAAACTCAGTACTTTTTCTTCGGGACAACGCAAGAAGAAATTCCTTCAATATTGCATCGATCAACAACCAGATTTCATCATTTTTGATAATCCAATGGATCATTTAGACCAAGCTTCCCGAGTGGAACTTTCAAAATCCTTGGAAGAAATGGCTTCTAAAATCAAAATTATCCAATTGATTAATCGTACTGCTGATTTATTGCCTTTTATTTCAAATAACAGACAAATACATTCGAATGCTTTTGTATTGGAAGAAATGACTCCCGAAGCACACGAAACTAAAATAATAACGCAATCTGGAATTCCGCAACCTGCACATACTATTGAATACAACCAAAAAGTATTGATTCAAATGAATGCTGTTTCGGTAAATTATGATAATCGTCCCATTGTGAAAGATATTAATTGGACCATTCAACAAAATGAATTCTGGCAATTAATAGGCCCAAATGGTTCTGGAAAAAGCACACTCCTTTCTTTAATAAACGGTGACAATGTAAAAGGTTATGGACAGGATTTATACTTATTTGGACGTAAAAAAGGAAGTGGCGAAAGTGTTTGGGATATCAAAAAAAACATTGGCTATTTTGCTACTAATATGACCAGTTTGTTTACTAGAAATCATACGCTAGATCAAATGATTCTGTCTGGTTTTTTTGACTCTATCGGATTGTATGATTTGCCAACCACTTTGCAAAAAAACATTGCCGATCAATGGTTGGACTTAATAGGCATGAAACACCTTAAAAACAAAATGTTCAAACGGCTTTCTGTTGGTCAACAAAGACTTGCCATGATTGTGCGTTCGGTTTTAAAACATCCGCCATTGGTTATTTTAGACGAACCTGTGGAAGGCTTAGACGATGAAAATGTAGCCATGGTTACCCAACTCATCAATTTGTTAAAACAAGAATCAAATATGACTATTGTGTATGTTTCGCACCGCATCGAAGCCAATTTAGCTCCCAATTCTATTTTCGAATTGATTCCTTCCGATAAAGGTTCTATAGGAGTTATAAAATAATATCGCAATCCAAATCACAAAATCCGATTTGTAAACACAAGTCGGATTTTTTTTTGGTGCATTTTTAAAGATTAAGTTGCTTTTTAAAAATGCAGCTTGATATTTTTGTAAGAAAAAATTAACATATTTGAAGATAAATAAAGTCTACTTGGCTTTAGCAAAATCTAAATAAAGATTGGGATAAAGCCTTGTTCTACTGATTTTATAGATACTTCGAACCTACTTTATTGGTTTCGAATAAAAGTTGATTTCTAGTCATTTCTAAATACAATTTCATAGCACATTGAAACAAATAGGTTTCCCTTATCCTTTTTCGGAGCTTATAATTTTAGGTTCTGAGCTTCTTTTTTTAAGTTCCGAGCTTATAATTTTAGACTCCGAGCTTCTTTTTATATGTTCCGAGCTTATAATTTTAGGCTCCGAGCTTCTTTTTTTAAGTTCCGAGCTTATAATTTTAGGTTCTGAGCTTCTTTTTATATGTTCGGAGCTTATAATTTTAGGCTCCGAGTTTCTTTTTTAATTCTCGAAAAATAGTAATGCTATTTTTATTCCTGTAAATTCCAAAAGTGATCAACAAATAAAAAGTCCTTTTGATTCTTTGTAGGAAAAAATGAATATATTTGAAATTAAATAATGTATGACGTTTGTCACACCTATCTACCCTAAAATGGGTGGCTTTGTGTGATTTTGTCACACATATATACAAGTTAGTGGCTAGGCGCGCAGAATCGGAAAACCAAAAGACTTTAAAAGAAATAAAGAATGACAAAATTATATAAATACAGACCCTTGACAGAGTTTTTATTCAAAGAACTGTATTATCAAGAAATATATTTTGCATCATATTCAGAACTTAATGATCCTTTAGATTTAAGCGCAAGAATAGATTTCACACCTGAAAAAGTTAATCAAATTGACAGCATTTTAAAGTTTATATTTAGAACAACATTAAAACTTGGCGACAATAATACACAACTAAATATTGATGACAAAACTAACAATCAAAACTTAATTAAGTTTATTAACGACAAAGAATTAAGAAAAAAGTACAAAACTTTACTTTTTGAAAAACTAAACAAATTAGGACTTGAAAATAAATTTATTTCAATTGATGAGTTAGAAAATATTTTGCTATCCACAAGAGAAGAAATTCCCTTTAAGATCGATATAGCAGGATTTAAAAATAAAATTAAAAACTTGACAACTAAATTCCTTGAAAACAGTCATACAACTTGTTTTTCGGAAAACAATAATGATTTTTTGATGTGGTCACATTATGCTAGCAAGCATTCTGGAATTTGTTTAGAATTTACTCTTGAAAATAAAGGGCAATTTCCTTATAAAATGACAGAAAATAGAACAGAAAATAGTCAAGAATATTTAAAAGGATTTTCTAACTGGAATATTACTGAAATAATATTTTGGGACAAAATTAAAAAAGTAACATATCAAGAAAATCAACCTCACATAAATTTTTTTAATTTTTCACCTGTTTTTAATAATGAATATGATTGCGATTTAATTGGTCTATCTAAGAGTTGGACTCATAAATATGCTTATGAATTAGAAAACGTTTTTTCTACTAAAACATTACCTTGGGGCTATGAAAATGAATGGAGAGCAATTGAAATTAATTTTGGCGAAAAAAAAGAACCAGAAGAAAGAATAAATCATTATCCGATTGAATGTTTAAGCGGTATATACTTTGGCATAAGAACACCTGAAAATATTAAAAAAAGAATATATAAAATCTTTGAAAAATATTCAAAACACAAGATTCAATTTTTTTCCGCGATTGCAACATCTGGAAGAGAATTAAAATTTGAAAATTGGGAATATTATGAAGAATAAACAAAAGCCCAGCCAATAACACACGTCTTGCACCATTTGCAACTTTAATGGAAACGCCTTTCTTTCAAAATCCCCCAGCTAATACAAACCTGTTCCTTACACCCGTAAAGAAATTTATAAAGTAATCCAGATTTAAAATCTCTTTTCTCAACAAGACAAAGAATAGCTACCTAAACCATAGGAGCTCCTATCAAAACTATAGGAACGCCTGCCAAATCGAGAGGCAAGCCGCAGTATTATTATGGCGTACCATTCGATAAAAAAAGCCAAACTATAGTTTGTATAACTTGACTTCAAAAAAAAGAGCCGAACAAAATTTTCGGCTCTTCGTTTATAAAAAATGTAGAAAGTGATTATTTCCAACCGCCACCTAAGCTTTTGTAAACATTCACTACAGCATTTAGTTGATTTCTTTTTGTATCAATTAATTCCAGTTTGGTTTCTAAAGCATCACGCTGAGTTAACAACACCTCTAAATAATCTACTCGTGCTGATTTGAATAAATCATTCGAAACTGAAATCGATTGGTCTAAAGCAGCTACTTGTTGCGATCTTAAATCATAGCTTTTTTCCAGATTATCAATCTTAGAAATTTGGTTAGACACTTCTAAATAAGCATTTAAAACCGTTCTTTCATAATTGTATAAAGCCTGTAATTGTCTAGCATTGGCTGAATTAAATTCGGCTTTAATAGCGTTTCTATTGATTAAAGGCGCTGCTAAATCGCCCACCAAATTGTACAATAACGATTCGGGGGTTTTAAACAAATACGAAGCTTTAAAAGCATTAAAACCTACTCCTGCCGTAATTTCTAACGAAGGAAAAAATTCGGCTCTAGCTACTTTTACATCAATTTTGGCTGCTGCCAATTCCAATTCGGCTTGTTTAATATCAGGGCGATTGTTCAACAATTGCGATGGAACACCAGCGGCAATTTGCGTAGGAACAATACTCAAAACAGAAGCCGCATCTCTAGGAATTTCTTGCGGATAACGTCCTAACAAGAAGTTGATTTTGTTCTCCGTCTCTTTAATATTTTGACGAATATCAAACTCCATGCTTCTTGATTTCAAGACTTCAGCTTTGAATTTCTGTACAGCTAGTTCGGTTTCTTTGGCGGCCTCTTTTTGCCATTGTACAATTTCTAAGGCATTCTTCTGAATGGCAATATTTTGTTGTACAATCAGCAATTGGTTATCCAAAGCTTGCAATTCATAATAAGAATTAGCTACCTCAGCAACTAGATTCGTCAACACAAAATTCTTCCCTTCTACCGTTGCTAAATAACGCGTTAAAGCTGCTTTTTTAGCATTATGAAGTTTGTGCCAAATGTCTACTTCATAATTGGCGTAAGCACCAACAATAAAATCAGTCAATGGATCGGGCGTTTCTTGTCCAGGAGTAATTTCGGTAGAAGCATCACCCGCACCTTGGCTGGTATAACGTCCTACTTTTTCAACTCCAGAACCCGCACGTAAACCAACAGTAGGCAACAAAAGTCCCTTTTTAATTCGGGTTTCATTCTTTGCAATTTCAATTTCTTGCAATGTAATTAACAACTCTTGGTTGTTTTGTAGCGCAGTATCAATTAAACTTTGCAAGTTTTTATCGGTAAAGAAATTGCGCCATTGTACCGTAGCGGTATTGCTAGTGTCTTTACTCGAATTATAAGCTTCTGGAACAGTGGTTTTAGCCGTAGTTTCCACAATTGCTGGCGTTTTACAACTTGCTATCGTCAAACAGATAGCCACAGCAACAATACTATTTCTCTTTATGGACTTCATTGTTATCAATTTCTTCTGTTAATGGATTTTCTTCTTCATGTTTCACCAGTTTGTATTTCTCGGCTATTCGACCAAAAATATAATACAGCCCCGGAATGATAAATACACCGCAAATAGTACCTATAAGCATCCCTCCTGCAGCGGCAGTTCCGATGGTTCTGTTTCCAATTTTACCTGGTCCAGAAGCAAAAGCAAGTGGTAACAAACCTGCTATAAAAGCAAAGGAAGTCATCAAAATAGGACGGAAACGAGCTTTAGCTCCTTCCATTGCTGCTTCAAGAACTGTTTTTCCTGCGGCATGCCTTTGGATAGCAAATTCCACAATCAACACGGCATTTTTACCCAATAAGCCAATAAGCATTACCATGGCCACCTGAGCATAAATGTTGTTTTCTAATCCTGCAATTTTTAGCAAAAGGAAAGCTCCAAAGATCCCCGCTGGTAAAGAAAGAATTACGGATAATGGCAAAATAAAACTTTCATATTGTGCTGCTAGAACTAAATACACGAATCCCAAACAGATTAAGAATACCCAAATAGCTTGGTTTCCTTGTGCTACCTCATCGGCAGAAATACCCGCCCAGTCAATGTCATATCCTCTAGGTAATTCTTTAGCAGCTACTTCTTGAATGACTTTAATAGCCGTACCAGAACTGTATCCTGGAGCAGCTCCTCCACTAATTTCAGTAGAAGTGTACATGTTGTGTCTGGTAATTTCCGAAAGTCCATACACTTTTTCTAATTTCATAAAATCAGAATACGGAACCATTTCATCACGATTGTTTTTTACGTACAACTTTAAAATATCATCAGGTTGCGCACGGTATTCTGGAGAAGCCTGAACAATTACTTTATAATTAATTCCGTATTTGATAAAACTAATTTCGTAGTTACTTCCCACAAGAGTCGATAAAGTATTCATGGCATTTTCAATGGAAACTCCTTTTTGTTGTGCCAAATCATTGTCTACTTTCATCATGTACTGCGGGAAACTAGCACTAAAGAAACTAAAGACATTCGATAACTCTGGACGTTTGTTCAAAGCTTCGACAAACTCTTTATTTACGGCTTCTAATTTTTTGAAATCACTAGTACCCGTTTTGTCCAACAAACGAAGTTCAAATCCTCCTGCTGCTCCATATCCTGGAACTGCTGGTGGTTGGAAAAACTCGATATTAGCACCTGGAATGTCTTTTGATTTTTCTTCTAATTCGGTCATAATCTCTTGAACCGATTGTTTTCTATCATTCCAATCTTCTAAGTTAATCAAACAAGTACCTGCATTAGAACCTGTACCTTCCGTTAAAATTTCATAACCTGCTAATGAAGAAACTGATTTTACACCTTCTACCCCTTCGGCTATTTTTTGTAATTTCTCAGCAATGTTATTCGTTCTTTCTAATGAAGAACCCGGAGGCGTTTGAATAATAGCATAAAACATCCCCTGATCCTCATTTGGAATAAATCCAGAAGGAACAGTGCTACTGATCAACCATGTTCCTGCACAAAAGCCTAGCAATGCAATAATGGTAACAGCTCTTCTGTTTACAATTTTCCCTAATACATTTTGGTATTTGCCTTGAGCAAGATTAAACTTGTTGTTAAAGCCGTCTATAAATCTATTTATAGGTGTTTTCTTTTTAGCTACGCCATGATTGTTCTTTAACATCATTGCACAAAGCGCTGGTGTTAAAGTCAAAGCCACAATACCCGAAAGGATAATAGCAGTTGCCATAGTGATGGAAAACTGTCTGTAAAAAACTCCAACAGGACCTGACATAAAAGCAACGGGAATAAATACCGCAGCCATCAAGAAGGTAATTGCTATAATCGCTCCTGCAATTTCGTGCATGGCTTTTTTAGTTGCTTTCAATGGCGAAAGATGTTCTTCTTCCATCTTGGCGTGGACGGCTTCGATAACCACAATCGCATCATCGACCACGACTCCAATAGCTAATACTAAAGCAAATAATGTAATTAAGTTCAATGAAATATCAAAGAAAGTCATGAACACAAAGGTTCCAATCAACGAAACAGGTACTGCAATGGCAGGAATAATTGTCGAACGCCAATCGCCTAAGAAAAGGAACACCACTAATCCTACCAAGATAAAAGCTTCAATTAACGTATGAATTACTTTTTCGATAGAAGCATCTAAGAATTTAGAAACGTCATAAGAGATTTCATAATCCATTCCTTTAGGGAATCTCCCTTTGATTTTTTCTAGTTTGGCTTTTACATCTTCAATAACCTGATTAGCATTACTTCCAAAAGATTGTTTCAATACAATAGCTGCCGATGGTTTTCCATTCAAATTCGAATAAATATCATACATGGAACTACCAAATTCCACATTAGCAACATCTTTCAGACGTAGCAATTCGCCATTACTATTGGATCGAACTACAATATTTTCATATTGTTCCTTAGTTGTAAAACGTCCCGAATATTTCAATACATATTCAAAGGCTTGTGAGCGTTTCCCCGAACTTTCCCCCGTTTTACCAGGCGAAGCTTCTAAACTTTGACTTGATAAGGCTTCCATTATCTCATCTGTAGAGATTTTATACGCTAACATTCGGTCAGGCTTCAGCCAAATACGCATGGCATATTCACGAGTTCCTAAAATATCACCAGAACCCACACCGTTTACCCTTTTTAATTCGGATAATACATTAATATCGGCATAGTTGTAAAGAAACTTCATGTCGGTATTTTTATCCGTACTAAAAAGATTGACATACATCAACATACTCGGTACTTCGCGGGTAATTTTCACCCCTTCTCTAACTACTAAAGGAGGTAATTTATTTACTACCGATGCCACACGATTTTGAACGTTAATCGCCGCTTGATTTGGGTCAGTTCCTAGGTTAAATACGATTTGGATACTCGCTTCTCCGTCATTTCCTGCATCCGAAGTCATGTATTTCATTCCCGGAACACCATTTAAGGCTCTTTCTAAAGGAATAACTACCGATTTGATCATCAATTCACCGTTAGATCCAGGATAATCGGCTGTTACGTTTACCATTGGAGGAGAAATCGAAGGGAATTGGGTAATCGGTAAATTCAGTACCGATAATACCCCTAAAAAGACAATTACTAATGATATTACTATCGAAAGTACGGGTCTTTGTATAAATTTATTAAACATTTGTTTCTATTTTAATGATTAAACCAAATTGAAGTTTAAAACTGTAAACTGATTACTCTGCTTTTAATCGCAAATGAGTAATAACTTCTTCAGGTTTAAGATATTTGTAGTGAACCTTATCGTTTTCTTTTACCTTTTGAACCCCTTCTAACAAGATTTTGTCATTTTCAGTAATACCACTATTTATCACATACAAATCAGGAATTTCACCTTTAATTGTAATTTCTCTAGAGCTCACCACATCATTTTTACCCACTACAAAAACATACTTTTTGTCTTGAATTTCGTAAGTTGCTTTTTGTGGAATCACTACTACATTTTTAAGCGGCACTTCCATCAATACTTTTCCAGTTTCACCATTTTTCAATAGTTTATCAGGATTAGGAAAACGAGCTCTAAAAGCAATGTTTCCGGTTTCGTTATCAAATTCACTTTCAATAACCTCTACATTTCCTTTGTATTTTAAAGGAGCGCCATTAGCCAAAAGCAAACCTACTTTTGTATCGGCTCTGTCTTTTAGATTGGTTTGATAATCGATGTATTCTGGTTCCGAAACATTAAAATAAGCATACATTTGGCTGTTATCAGAAAGACTCGTTAGCAATTCACCTTCGTCGATAAGGCTTCCTAGTTTTTTAGGAAGTCTGTCTATAGTTCCAGAATAAGGTGCTTTGATTACGGTAGCAGACAAATGGAATTTTGCCATAGCCATTTCTGCTCTTGCTTGGTCTAATTTAGTTTGTGCCAATGCCAATTCGTTTTTAGAAACGACATTCTTATCGGCA
>WSSedL1CaDRAFT_10000270_pt1 | contig 36621 bp, 36 predicted proteins | sample WetSurSL1Cattail_FD_9464 | JGI IMG/M metagenome (IMG submission 9464)
CGTTTCAAAGACCGTCTTGTTCTCGAACATGCCCGTATAGACCACGCTCACCTTGTCGCCGGGCGCCGCAACCACGAACGGGTTATACAGCGAAATATAGGCCGTTACCCCGGCGATAACGATGATGATCACCGCGACAACGGAAACAATCTGGAGGGTGCGCTTCCTTGCCGCCGCCTTCTCCTGCACCTTCTCCTTACCTTTGAGTTTTTCCGACTTCTTCATGCTGCTCGCATCTACGATTCGCCGGCAAGTAATATACCCTTGCCTTTCCGATCTACATAGTAAGCAAAACCGGACCCGTTAACCGGCCCTCAGGTGAACCTCCGCGTGGAAAAGAACGACTCCCCAGAACCGCAAAACCCGCTTTTTGCAATCAACCGGATCATCCGCGAAGAGCTCAGGGAAGAAAAAGAGCGCCAGCGCACCCTGTACGCCTCGGGCACCCGGGGCAGGATCACCATCATCATCCTCGTCCTTGCCGTCTTCACCAACATCGTCTATTACATCCGGAGCCCGATGTACCTCCTCATCCTCGTCTCGGCAAGCTTCTTCCTCTTCATGTTCTATTTCATCACGCTTTTAGTGCCCCGCACGCTCAAACCCGCCGGGGCCTCAAAGGGCACCATCAAAAAATACCTCAACCGCCTCAAAGAGACCGGCCTGATCACGAGCAGCAAACGCTTTACCCGGATCTTCCTCAATGCCTTCTTTATCAACTGCCGGCCGCTCTTTATCGGCTTTGCCGCCCTCTTTACCCTCGACATAGCCATCGTGCTGTACCTGCGGGAGATCGGCGCCATCCCCGACTTCCACATGTGGATCGTCCTCTTCCAGTGCTTTGCGATCCTCGTCTTTTACTTCCTGGTCTGGAAACTCGAACCCTACTCCTCGGAGTTCTTCTCCGACGTTTCTGACATGAAGATCAACCTCATACGGAAAAAGATCCCCGGATCGGTGGTCTCGTTCCTCGTGATCGTCATCACCGCCCTTGCCCTTATCAGCATCATCACCACCATCTTCCTCCTCCCCGGGATCACGGTCAACAACGTTCTCTCGATCTCGGAGTTCGACGAGCTCGGCCACCTGATCGTTGCGATCGCGTCCGCCCTTGTCCCCCTCTACTTCATCTTCCGGTACCTCCACGGGATCACGAGCCGCGACCTTTTGATCCGGTTCTCGGAGAACAAGGCAAAGCAGCTCGCCCGGCAGGTACGCCTTACCCGGGAAGCAGCAGGGCGGGGAGACCCAAAAACCGGGGAGATAAACGGCACGACCCTGTCCAGCGCAACGGAACTGCTCCTCGAAGCGCAGATCTACCAGGTCGAGAGAAAGACCATCTTCGGGACCTTCCCGGTCTATATCGTGAACCCCGACTTCCGCCGGGTCTTCTCCCCCGAAGACTTCTCCGAAAAGAAGGCATAACCCCCGGCCCTGCCGACGGCGGCGCGTACGGCCGTTGCAATATTGAACCCTATTTATACCAAAAGAACGCATTCTGATCGGAGTGCATATGTCCGACGAACTCAAGACTGCCGACGTAGCCGGAAGAAAAGTCCAGTGGGACCCGGCACAGATGCGCAAGATCCAGGAGCATCCCTGCTTCTCCGAGAAGGCGTGCCATGCCTTTGGCCGGTGCCATATCCCGGTTGCCCCGAAATGCAATATCCAGTGTAACTACTGCATCCGGGACTTCGACTGCGTCAACGAGAGCCGGCCCGGGGTCACAACAAAAGTCCTCAACCCCGAAGAGGCCATGGATATGGTCGATAAGGTGGTCAAAAAATACGATTACATCAAGGTCGTCGGCATTGCAGGGCCCGGTGATCCGCTCGCAAACGAGGAGACCTTCGAGACCCTAAAACGGCTCCACGAGAAGTATCCCGGGGTCATCAAGTGCATCAGCACAAACGGCCTCCTTTTGCCGGACAAGATCGACCTCCTCCAGAAGTACGATGTGGGAAACATCACGGTGACTTTAAACGCCATCGACCCGGAGATCGGGGCGAAGATCTACCAGTTCGTCGATTATAAGGGGAAACGGTACGAGGGCCTTGAGGCGGCAAAGCTCCTCCTCTCCCAGCAGCTCAAGGGGATCGAGATGGCCGTGGAACGGAACATGATCGTAAAGATCAACACGGTCTATATCCCGGGCATCAATGAGGACCACATCGTGGAGATTGCAAAGAAGGTCGGGGGAATGGGGGTGTACACCTTCAACATCATCCCGCTCATCTCGCAGTACAAGTTCGCGAACATCGCCCCGCCAACCCCGGAGATGAAGAAGAAGATGCAGGACGCCTGCGGCGCATATGTCAAGCAGATGCGGCACTGCCAGCGCTGCCGGGCAGATGCGATCGGCAAACTCGGCCACGACGTCCAGTCGTGCATGTATAAAAAAGAATAATCTTTTTTTGTTTTTCGCTTACGCCGGGGTTACCGGCAGCGTCGGGTACGAGGTTCTCTGGACCCCTGCCGCGCTCACGATGTGGTTTAAGTCCGCGATAACGGGCAGGAGCGACGGGGGCACGGCAGACTCTTCTGCGGTCACGGTCTTGCCGTGGTAGCTGATCGTGTAGGTCATCAGGTCCGCCCTTCCCCCGGGCGCGGAGTACTGCCCCTGGAGCTGCGAGAACTGGGACTGGTTAAAGAGGACCGAGATCAGCGCAAGGTCGGTCTGGTTGAGGAGGATCTCGGTTTTTCCTGAGCGCCCGGAGACCACCGCCACGCCGTTATCGAAGACCACCAGCCGGTCGTCGATCCCCGCGATACTGCCCGTGCGGTGGTAGTCCACGAGGATCGCCGGCGGGATCTGCGCAGGCTCGGGGTTCTTCGTTCCCAGGCAGCCGGCGCCGGCAAGGATAAGGATGAGCAGGCAGCAGGGGATAATCCAGTATCCTGTACGGGGTGCCTTACCGGAACGTGCCTGTTTTTGCATGACGCTCATCCGTTCTTGTGTATCGTATTATATCTGGAGGACATCGGATTTCTTTGCTTTTGCCGCGGCCTTCCGCTCGGGGAGCACGGTTTCGAGCGCCGATAAGAGGCCGTCCATCTTTTCGCTCGTAAAGAGCGCACGGAACGCGGCAAGCTCGGCAGCGTTCATGATCATGATCCCCTTCTTTTTCATGGGGAGGCCGGCCTCGTTGACCGGGTTGACATCGATCGCAAGGGAAGCGGGGCGGTTTTTCGTTGCGGGCAGCCGGATGATGGAGACGCCGGCAAGCGAGGTTGCCTTACGTTCCCAGTCGCCGCCCGTTTCCATAAAATCCTTGAGCGTATCAGTTAATTCCATGAAAAGAACTTTTCATCGTAATATTAAAAGGCTATCCGTCCTGTTTCCTGAAATACGGGAAAAAGCGTGCCTTTTTGTCCCTTGTCACGGTGCCATCCTTCATCTGGGGCGACAACCATAGGTCTGGTACGGAAGAGTCCCATGCCGCGGATCGCCCTCGAACCCGACCAGCCGTTCTCGCTCGACCTGACCCTCGGGTGCGGCCAGGCGTTCCGGTGGGAGAAGGATGCCGGCGGCTGGTGGAGCGGGGNTGCGGGCGGCCGTGCAATCCGGTGCCGGCAGAAGGGCCGGAGCCTCTCGTACGAGGGGGCGGACCGGGAATATATCGTCAGGTACCTCTCCCTCGATACCGACCTGAACGCGATTCTTGAAACGATCGACCGCGACCCGTTCATCCACGCAACGATCGATCGTGCGGCCGGGCTCCGCCTGGTCCGGCAGCCGCCGTGGGAATGCCTCTGCTCCTATATCTGCGCAACGAATACGAACATCCCGGCGGTTAAGCGCCGGATCGCCCTTCTTTCCGAGCAGTTCGGCGAGCCGGTGGGAAGCGGGAGCGCCCGCGGCTATACCTTTCCCGGGCCGGAGCGGATCGCCTGCCACGGGAGCGAGGACTGCCTTGCGACCTGCAAGCTCGGGTACCGTGCGCCGTACGTTTTTAAGAGCTCCCGCGATGCCGCGGGCGGAGCCGGCTGGGCGGAAACGATCGCAGGCCTCCCGTACGAGGAGGCGAGGAAAGAGATCACGAAGTTTGCCGGTATCGGTCCCAAGGCCGCGGACTGCGTCCTCCTCTTTGCGTTCCAGAAGTACGAGGCGTTCCCGGTCGATGTCTGGATCCGGCGGATAATAAGGGAGCACTACCTGCCGGAACTTTCCGAAGATAAGGCCATGACAACCCGTGAGTACGACACGATCCGCAGGTTTGCCCGGCAGCATTTCGGGGAATATTGCGGGTATGCACAGGAATACCTGTACGCGGGACGGGAAGGATAAACCTCAATTTACGGGGAAAAAAGATAGGATGTTTTTGGGATCTCAGGTCCCGATGTTCCAGCTGCACTGGTATTTCTTCTGGGCCGCACTCAGGTCATCGATGGAGAGGCCGAGCGAGGCAAGCTTGAGCCGGGCAACCTGTTCGTCGATCTCGTTTGGGACCTCGTACACGCCGCCCTTGAGGGACGAGCCCTTCTCCGCAATGTAACGGGCGCAGAGCGCCTGCAGGGCGAAGCTTAAGTCCATGACCTCGATGGGGTGGCCCATGCCCTTGGGGGTGGCGAGGTTCACGAGCCGGCCTTCGGCAAGCACGTGGATGGGCTTTCCTTTCAGGAAGTAGGTGACAATGCCGTCGCGCTCGACCGTCGAGTCGGCGTGCTTTGCGAGCCACGCGATATCGATTTCGACATTGAAGTGGCCGGCGTTTGCAAGGATCGCGCCGGGTTTGAGTTTTCCGAAGTGGTCCTTCCCGATAACGCTCGTGTTCCCGGTGGTGGTGACAAAGATGTCGCCGATCGCTGCGGCGTCTGCCATGGTCATGACATGGTAGCCGTCCATGTGGGCTTCGAGCGCCCGGCGCGGGTCGACTTCGGTGACTACGACTTTTGCGCCAAGGCCGTGCGCCTTCTTGGCAAGCCCGCGTCCGCAGTAGCCGTACCCGACAACCACGAAGTATTTGCCGCCGATGAGCGTGTTCGTCGTGATCATGATCGACGAGAGCGCACTCTCGCCGGTCCCGTGGACATTGTCAAAGAACCGCTTCATGGGGGTGTCGTTGACCGCAACAACCGGGAACTCGAGTTTCTTCTCGGCCGCCATGGCCCGGAGCCGGTGGATACCGGTCGTGGTCTCCTCGCACCCGCCGACAACGTTCTTCAAGAGCTCGCGTCTCTTGGTGTGCAGGTAGTGGATCAGGTCCATGCCGTCGTCGATGGTAATCGAGGGTGCCGCATCGAGCACCTGCTCGATTGCCGCATAGTACTCCTCGACGCTGCACGCGCGTTTGGCATAGCAGTGCACGTTCTTGACATGGTTTAAGGCCTCGGCCACATCGTCCTGCGTGGAGAGCGGGTTGCAGCCCGTTATGTAGACCTTTGCCCCGCCGGCTGCAAGCGTCTGGACGAGGTTGGCGGTCTTTGCCTCCACGTGGAGGGCCATGCCGATTGTCATGCCCTTGAATGGTTTGTCCTTCTCGAACTGTTTCTTGATCGAGGCGAGCACCGGCATGTACTGTGCCGCCCAGTCGATCTTCAGCTTCCCGGAATTGCTCATAAAATACTCCATAAACGCGGGCCCCTGCGCCGGGCAGGGACCGCATGGTTTCGTACCCATGTACTGGGGCGATTATGGCACATAAGCGAATTGGTGAATAGTTAGGTAGATAGCCCTTGCAGGAGAAACCAAGAATGAAATGGTGCTCACGCGGCGGATCATCCCCTGCCTTGATTTGAAAGACGGCAGGGTGGTAAAAGGGACAAATTTCCTGGGACTCCGGGACGCCGGCGACCCGGTGGAGCTTGCCTCGCGCTATAATGAACAGGGGGCTGACGAGGTCGTATTCCTTGATATCACGGCCTCAAAGGAGAAACGCGGCATCATCATCGACCTCATCCAGCGTGCGGCAGACCAGCTCTTTTTGCCCCTCACGGTCGGGGGCGGCTTAAAGACGACCGACGATATCCAGCAGATCCTCCGGGCCGGCGCCGACAAGGTGAGCCTGAACACGAGCGCAGTCCACGACCCGTCGATCATCACGAAGGGGGCAGAGTCTTTCGGGACGCAGTGTATCGTGGTCGCGATGGACGTGAAAAGGAACTTTACGGAGAACCCGGAGGCGGTGCCGGTGAAGCTCTGCGACGGCCGGACCTGCTGGTACGAGGTCGTGATCTATGGCGGGAGCAAGCCGACCGGGATCGATGCGGTGCGCTGGGCAAAGGAAGCCGAGGAACGCGGTGCCGGGGAGATCCTCTTAACGAGCATGGAGACCGACGGCACCAAAAACGGGTTTGATCTCGCCATCACCCGGGCGATCTCGGAATCGGCAAATATCCCGGTGATCGCAAGCGGCGGGGTGGGCACGCTCGAACATTTCTACGACGGGTTTACGAAAGGAAAGGCCGACGCCTGCCTTGCGGCAAGCGTCTTTCACTACGGCGAGTTTACGGTCCGCGATGTAAAAGAGTATCTGGCTCGTCGGGATATCCCGGTACGGCTTTAAGATCGAGCTCGAAGGCCGCCACCGGGTGTTCGAGTTCGAATGCGGTGAGCACTGCGGGATGGATCTCGCCAAAGACCCCGACTTTTTTCCCGTGTACGAGGATATCTGCTCTCCGGCCCTCGATGAACGCCTCGTCCTTTGACTCTGCTACCGTATAGGCGATCCCCAGTTCGCGGAGCACGGCGTCCACATGGGCATAGGCCTCGGAGAAGTCAGCCGACGGGTGGGTGCCTGCCGCTGCAATCTTCTGGCCCGTGTGGAGCTTAGCCACCACGTCGCCCGTGGCAAAGATCCGCTGCGGGAGCTCGCGGTGCCGGTTGACCTGGAGCATCTCTAAAAGGAGTGGCAGGATATCGGTACGGACCACCGTGTATTCCTCGCTGATCGGGTGCATGAGGTGGAGCGTCTCTGCGAGCCGGGGGCGCCGGAGGGCATCGAAGAGCACCCGCTCGTTGGTGAGCGTAAAGGGCATGGTTTCGAGGTACCCGAGGCCGGCAAGGACGTCCCGGGCCTGCCCGGCGATACGGTTTGCCGGGTGCTCTTTTCCTATGGAAAACGTTGGCGGGAGTTCCACGGCAAAGTTCTCGTACCCGTAGGCAATCGCAACGTCCTCGAAGATGTCCCAGTCGTGCATGATGTCGGCCCGGAAGCAGGGCACCTGCACTTTGACCTTATCCTCTCCGACAACCTCGGCGCCAAACCGCATCTTTTCAAGGAGCGCAACCATCTGCGGGGCGGTAAGTTCCACGCCGACCAGTTCGCAGCATTCGCGGACGCTCACCGTGCGCTCGGCGGGCGCGAGGTCGGGGAAGGTTTTCCCTTCGATCTCAACGCTCTCGATGGTGGCGCCGGCTTCGGCAAGCGCCGTGCAGACGATGTTTGCCGCAACGTTTACCGCCCGCTGGTCGGTCCCGGTGACATCGAGGAGGATGTTCTTTGTCTTTGTGGTCACCCGGGTCCGCTCGCCGTTGATGATCGGCGGGAACGAGCAGACATGGTCCTCGTTGTCGACAATGAGCGGGAAGAGCGGGAAGTCCCTGACGATCTTTGCATAGTCCTTCCCCTTCGGGTGCTCGGCAAGGATCCCGTCGAGCGTGAGCTCCTTGGTAAAATCGAGCGGCACGAACTTCCGGTCCCGCGGGGATGCCCGGTAGTGGAACGGTGCCGTCACCGTGTCGAGATCGTGGATGCCGATGGCAACCTTGCTCCGGCCGCGCCCGACTGCCCAGTGCAGCGCTTCCTGGAGCGCCATGACCGAGAGGATCGACTCGTCGTCAAAGCTGACGTTCCGGATCACGGCAGATGCAAGGCAGGGTCGGATCTTCGCAAGCTTCGGGTCGATGGTAAATGTTATGCCGGACGGTTTTACCGAGTATTTCGGCAGGCCGGTCTCGATCCCGAGAAATCCCCGCATTGCCCGGGCTGCGCCTTCGACCGAGAAGAGGTCGGGGCGGTTCGGGAAGAACTCCACGTCAACGTGGTCTTCCTCGATGCGTTCCACCTCGGACCCGATCATCGAGATGCGATCGATGATCGTCTTACGGTCGGTCCCGGTGAGCCGTTCGAGGTATTTGTAGGAGAGGCTGATGATTGCCATATTACGCCTTCCTCCCGACTTTTGCCGGCGCATGCACGGGGTTTGCCCGGATCCATTCGAGGTCGCTCTGGTAGAGCTGCCGCAGGTCCTTTAACCCGAGCCGGAACATCGCTACCCGGCTCACGCCAAGGCCCCAGGCAAGCACGGGGCAGGTAACCCCCCACGGGGCCGTGACTTCCTGCCGGAAGACGCCCGCCCCGCCCATCTCGACCCAGCCCAGGCCGTCCACCCAGATCTCGGGCTCGACCGAGGGCTCGGTGTACGGGAAGAACCCGGGCCGGAACCGTACGTCCTCGAAGCCCATCCGCTGGTAGAACTCCTTCAAAAACCCGAGCAGGTGGCGGAAGGTAACGCCCTTGTCCATCACGATCCCTTCGAGCTGCTCGAACTCGGGGGTGTGGGTGGGGTCGATGGCCTCGCGCCGGTATACCCGGCCCACGCAGAATGCCTTTACCGGGGGTTCGGGGTGTCTGGCAAGGTACTGGATGGAAAGGCTCGTGGTGTGGGTCCGCAGCACGCACTGTTTTGCCTTTTCGGGGTTCCACGTCCCGCCCCAGCCGGTTGAAGAGGTCTCCCCGCCGTGCTCGTGCATGTCGCGGAGGCGTTCCCAGCCGGAGGGAAGGGGTGCTTCTTCCTTAAGGTAAAAGGTGTCCTGCATCTCCCGGGCCGGGTGGTCCTGGGGTTGGAAGAGGGCGTCGAAGTTCCAGAACGCGCTCTGGACAATCCCGCCGTGCATCTCAGTAAAGCCCATCTCTAACAGGATCTGGCGCATCTCGTCGATGAGCCGCTGGTACGGGTGGGACTTTCCCGGGTAGGCGGTCCTCGGGAGCTTGTGGATGTCGTACTTCCGCAGGTTTGCGGACTTCCACGACCCGGAGAGGATCTGGTCCCGGGTGAGGGTGCCGATCTCTTCTGAGAGGTCGAGGCCGGCGGCAGCGGTCTTCACTCCGTCAGGAGTAAGGGCGACGGTGTACCGGACGGTCTCGGTCTCGGAGAGCAGCTTGCGCTTGAGGAGTTCCTTTGCCTTCTCCCCGGCATGTTTCGGGTCTGCGAGCGCCGCCTCGTCACCGGCAGTCGAGGCGCCGGCGGTTTTTGTCACTTCGGTCCCGGTGACGGTAACAAGCCCCTTCTTCCGGAGCTGGCCAAACCCGATCTTAAACGCCGGGTGCTTCTGGAGTTCGGCGAGCTGGATGCCCTTTTCACCGATTGCCGCAAGGAGCTGGGTTTCGGGGAGCCCCGCTGTACGGTATGCCGTACCCTCTTCGGTATAGGTATACGACTTCTCCACAATGCGTTCGAGCGTTACCTGCCCGTTGTCCATGGCAAGGTATGCCCACTGGACTACTGCTTCCGGGGTGGCTTCCATTACTGCCGCAACATCGGGAACGCCGACCGTCGTTGTCCCGGTCTTTGCAAGCGCGGCAAGCAGCCTCTTCTCGTTTAACGTCAGTTCCGCCATTCTCCTTTCACACCTCGATTGTCTCTGCCGCCACGTCCATCTTCTCCTTGAAATCCTTAAGGAAGGCCACAACCCGTTCCGCGGTCTCCTTCTTGCACTGGCCGCAGGTGATCTCGCCGGCCCTGCATTTGCGGTGGATCTCCGCGAGCGCTGCATCGTCGGTCACCATGTGGAACATGTTGAGGAGATAGAGCGTGCACTTCTCCGGCTCGCCGCCAAGGCGCTTCTGCTCCTCAAGCGTCATCCTGCCGCCGGTGAGTGCACTCATCACCTTCTTTCGTACTGCCGCCTCGGGCTCGAAAAACGAGATGAAACTCTCCGGCACGCTCGACGACATCTTCCCGCCGGTGAGACCCGGGAGGAACTGGTGGTAAGTCGAGGAGGGGGTGTAGAACCCGTACCCGCCAAAGGAGAGTTCGATCTCCCGGACCTTCGCGCTCACGTCTGCACAGGCCGCGTCTTTGATGTCCACATGGCCCTCGTATTTCTTCGTGTGCGGGAACGCCTTTTTCACGGCTTCGAGCGCTCCCTCGGGGGCGTTCTTCGCGCGAACGCTCACCAGGCCCTCGCGTTCCTCGACCAAAAACATCCGGAACTTGTTTGCAATTCCTCTTGTGAGCCGGATATGGGGGTCCTGGTCGATCCCGACCGGGACAATCGTCGGCGCCGGTCCCTTCTCGACCTGCGGGTACAGGATATCGGCGACCTGCGTGATCACGCTGTCCGCATGGGCGAGCGCCGTCTCCGGGGTAAACCCGTAGATGGCGGAGAGCTCGGAGAAGTTCACCTTTGTTGCCGCTTCAAAGGCAAGATCCTTGAGCCGGTTGTTTTTGCTCTGGAAGTAGGTCTCCCCTTTGTAGCCCAGCGCATAGAGGCAGGAGAGGTACTCCTTTCCGTACTCCCGGCACTTCTCCCACGAGAGGCCCCGGACTGCATATGCCTCCCGGTCCGCGATCGTGACACAGCCGGTTGCGCCCTGTTGCACGTGCCAGACAATCTCCTTCATTAAGAGCAGGTGGCCGAGGTGCGGGTGGCCGCTTGGCATGAACCCGGTGAGCAGGTAAAAGGGCGCGTGGGTTTTGATCGCCCGGGCAATCGGGAGGTAATCGCGGTGCCCGAGCACGATGCCCCGGCGCATGAAGTACGGTACATCGGGGAGCTCCGCAAGGACCGGGGCTATCGGGTCGATCCCGAACTCTGCAAAGGTCTTTTCAATATCGAGGGAGGGGGTGCTCGACCACGGGTTGATCTGCGGCTCTGTCATGATGAAAACGCTCGTTATCTATAACTTGATCCGCGCAAATTCGACGAACTGGATACCGGTAGTATGTACACAGCCAAACAACATCTTCTTTTTCACGCTGTGCGCCATCCTGACCGAGCGGGAGATCACGCTCATGGGCATGACGGCTTCCTTCTCTATCGCATGTACGAGGAGATCGGAGTGCACGTTTTTGCCGCAGTAGACCCGGAAGTGATGGCCGAACTTGTAGCCGGTCCGTGGGGTGAAGTTGTGTTTCCGCAGCTCGGTATAGACCTTGCCTTTCTCCGCAAGTTCGGAATCGGACTGCGAGGCATACGCGAAGTAATCGGCAGCAGAAAGCAGTGCTCCTCCCTTTTTTGCACCAAGGAGGCCGGCGTCCATGAGATAGAGGAGTTCCACGGGAGAGATCATGAGCCGTTGATCGTCGAGACGTTTCCCGAAACCCGCGCCTTCGAGATCGGACTGCGGAGGAACCCTCACCATGGCCGATCGCCCGACAAGGATCGCCTCTTTCTTCTGGATAGCCAGAGCGGGAACGCAGGCATCGGCAAGCTTCTGGAGCTTGATCTCGTAGTAGGTCAGCTCCTCTTCATCGTCGACCACGGCGAGCACGTACTGCTTTCTCATGTTCCGTGCCGTGACCACTTCCTCGATGAGTTTTACAAATCTCACCGGGTCACGCTCCGAGAGGACGCGGACAAGGTAGAGCGATTCGCCGGTGCCCGGTTTCTCGCCGCGCCGGAAGACCCGGTAGTCGTGCGGCCCGGTCTGGACAACGTACCCGCGCTCCCGCAGGTCGCGGTACACAAGGAAGCTGCGCAGGAAGTTCCGCTGGTCGGCATATTCGGCAAGCAGCGTGTCGAAGGTATACCCGGGAACCTCGATCTTCTGGCGGTGGAGCAGGTAGATTGCCTCCTGCGGTGCGAGACGGATATTCTCCCCTTCGGGGCGGCCATACCCGCTCTGGTCGTAGAGCACCCGTCCGTCCCTTCCGGTCAGCACTGAAGTGCCGTCAAAAATCGCTTTCGTGCCGGAATTATTGGAGGCCGGGTATAATAAGGGCGTGGGAGCCGTGCGGGCCGCGCAGGGACGTTTCCGGGGGTACTGGAAAAAAACAGGTGCAGGCAGGGAATCCGGGCGTATTCCATAGGAATTACATTTGCCCGGTGCGATACATATATGATTATAAAATCCCAACACTTCTGGCCATATTCGTATCCTTTGAAAGGAAGTCGCTGTTGCACGTCCCCCGGATCTGATACCCTCTTTCCGGGATGATTTTTGCGTTTCCCGGAAAAAGGAATACCTATGGCACCCGTTTCTTTGTATTTTCAGGGGGTTATGCGGCAAGCTCGCGGACTTTTGCGATATTGCCCCGGTCGTCCCTCCGCTCGTCCACCGGCGTCTCGCAGACCAGCGGCAGGCGCGCAAAGACCGGGTCGTGCAGGATATGCCTGAAGCCCTCCTCGCCGATATACCCCATGCCGATATGTTCGTGCCGGTCAAGCCCGCTCCCGAGGTCGCCCTTGGTATCGTTGAGGTGGATTATCTTGAGCCGGGAAACCCCGATCTGCTCGTCGAACTGCGCAAGGGTCGAGGCAATCCCGTCGGCGGTTCGTAACTCGTAGCCGGCGGCAAACGCATGGCAGGTGTCGAAACAGACGCCGATCCGCTTCTCTTCGGAGAGCCCGGCAAGGATTGCCCCGATGTGTTCGAAGCTGCTGCCCACGCTGTTTTTTTCCCCGGCGGTGTTTTCGAGGAGCAGCATGGTCGGCGATCCCGACGATGCGAGCGCCAGGTTGATGGCCTTTATCACCCGGGCCCTTCCGCCCGCAATACCGTCCCCGAGGTGGTGGCCGAGATGGGTTACAAGGTGAGGGATGCCCAGTCTCCCGCACCGGTCGAGTTCTGCGGTAAGCGACTGGACGGACTTCTCCCAGATCTCCGGCTTTGGCGAGGCAAGGTTCGGGAGGTAGGGCATGTGGTCGACCGGGAGGAGACCGGTGGCGGCGATCTTCTTTTTGTAGAGCTCGCAGTCCGAATCCACGAGGGGCTTGGCATTCCATCCCCGGGGGTTCCGTGAGAACTGCTGGAAGACATTGCACCCGGCATCGTTTGCCCGGTCAACGGCAAGATCGAGTGAACCGGCGATAGAGACATGGACGCCGACCTTTACCGGTGCCATACCGTATCCTCCCTGCATACGCGAAGCATGTGTGTATCAGGTAGCATTGCGCCGGCCCGGGAAATGGAGGTTGCGATCGGGTCACAATAAAAAAGAACGGGGGGTTAGTTTCCGCGGTTCCGGCCGGCAAGGAGCACGACTGCCCCGAGGCCAGTCACGGTGAGTGCCGCAAAAGGCAGCCCGGACTTCTGGGTTGTCGCGGGTGCTGCTGAAACCGGTGCTGCTGAAACCGGTGCTGCTGAAACCGGTGCTGCTGAAACCGGTGCCGATGAAGCCGCTACCGCCGGCGCTGAAGTTTCAGCAGTCACCGCCGCCCCGGTCTCGTGCGCTGTCGCGGTGACAGAGAGCGGGGGAACGACGTGGACAAGGTAATCGGAGACCGGCTGGACGCCGCCGACCATCCCGGCCTTCCCCGGGCAGGTGGATGAGAGTGCCTCTCCCTTCACAAAGGTCACGTTCACGCTCGATGCATCGTTCCTCCCGTTAAAGAAGAGCGACTGGCCGGGGGACAGGGTCTTTGCGGCTGCGGCGGTTTTCCCGCTTTTGATCGTCACGTTGGATGCCGATGCCGTGCAGGTCGTCCCGGTGCAGGCTGAGCAGTCAGGAACCGTGTCTGCGGTGACTGTATAGTCGCCGATCAGGCTGACCGGCAGGCTCCCGATATCGCCGATCTCGTCGGTTGCGTAATCTGCGTAGGTACCCGAACCGTAGAGCTTTGCAAGCGAGATCCAGGTTCCGCCTGTACCGCCGAGGCTTACTGCAACAACAGAATCGCCCGTCTTAAAAACGGAGAATGCTGCCTTGTCCGGGACGGTGCCGGAGAGCGTTGTGGTATTCAGCGGCGTCCACGAGCAGACCGGGGCGGAGGTGCCCGAGCCGTAGTCGCACCCGTACTGCGAGGGGTTCGCGATGGTCAGGGTGTTGTCTGCTGCGGAGATATCCGATACCGTGCCTTTGACGGTCACTTCAAGAACGACTGCGCCGGCAGGGATCGCACAGGCAAAACAGGCGAACAGGAGTGCACAGAGCGCGAAAGATACGACGTGTTTCATGCAATTCACATCCGAAACTATGAGCATTTTGTCATTATCCCGTGTCGTTTAAAAACCCGCGTATGCTGGAAAGAAACGGGGGCGGTTTTTCACCGGGGCACAGGAAAAAAATCCGTTTCCTGAACCTTGATGAGGGAAGAAGACCAACGCACCGGTATGCAGGTCGCCTTTCTTGGGACGAACGGGTGGTACGATTCGGCAACGGGAAATACCGTCTCGGCGCTGATTACGGCAAAGGACTACGATATCATCCTCGATGCGGGAAACGGCATCGCAAAGGCCGACCGGTACCTTAACCAGGAGAAACCGGCCTTTCTCTTCCTCTCCCATTTCCACCTCGACCACACGGAGGGTCTCCATGTGCTCGTGAAGTTCCGGTTCAAAAAAGGGCTTACTATCTGCGGGGGGATCGGGACAACCGCGAACCTTGCCGGCCTGCTTCGCGATCCCTACACCGTCCCCCTCGATGAGGTCCCCTTCCCGGTGACCGTGACCGAACTTGCCGAAGGTCTCCACGAACTTCCCTTTAAGGTCACCTGCCTGCCGCTCGTACACCCTGTCCCCTGCATGGGCTACCGGTTCGAGATCGACGGGAAGGTGGTGACCTACTGCACGGACACCGGGATCTGCGAGAACGCGGTGACCCTTGCACGCAATGCGGACCTCCTCATCACGGAATGCGGGCTTAAGCCCGGCGAAAAGAGCCCTCTCTGGCCCCATATGAACCCGGAGGATGCAATTGATGTAGCAAAGCGGGCCGGGGCAAAGCGCCTGGCGCTGACGCATTTCGGGGCCGAGGTCTATAAGACGATGGAGGAACGCCGGGCACTAAAGACACGGTTTGAAAAAGAGTGTCCCGGGCTTATCGTCTCCGAGGATGAGCTGCAGGTCGGGGTATAAGGCCGTTTTTGGCCTGCCCGGTTCATTCCTAAAAAAACGGTTATTTTTTGAGCTTTTTCATCAGCCAGGCCATGTTCTCGCCCAGCACCTTCATGGTCTCCAGCCCCTCCTCGTCCTTTGTAACATCCCCTTTCTCGAGGCCGATCCCCACGTTCCAGTACCGGGATCCCGGGACTATCATCTGGTTGATGAAGAAGAAATGGTTGAGCGTATCGAAGGTATGAATTGCCCCTCCCCGGCGCACGGCAACGACTGCCGCCCCGATCTTTCTCCTGTACATGCTGTCGTTGGCAAGCGCCACGTACCCGGCCCGGTCGATGAGGGCCTTCATCTCGGTTGTCACATCCGAGAAATAGGTCGGCGAGGCAAGGATGATCCCGTCTGCCTCGTCCATCTTTGCAATGCACTCGTTCACGTAATCGTCGATAACGCAGCGCCGGTCCTTCTTCTCCCAGCACTTCCCGCAGGCAAGGCACCCGTGCATCTTCTTTGCAGCCAGAGGGACAAGCTCGGTCTCGATCCCTGCCTTTTCCAGTTCCTTAAAGAGCGTCTGCACGAGGATCGCAGTGTTCCCGTCTTTGCGTGCGCTCCCGTTGAATGCGACAACTTTTATGCTCATGGTCTGTCTCCCTGATTATTTCCCGTTAGCACTGCCCGCGACATAATACCCCCAGTAGGCCAGAGGATACTTTGGATACCCTCCTGCTCCTTAAGGCACCATCTTAAGAACCTGCGCGCCAAATAGTCGTGCGATATGAATTCAAGGTTGCAGTTTTCCGATCTCTCGCTCTCAAAAGAGATCGCGAAAGCCATAGAAAATATGGGCTTTGAAGAGCCCACCCCTATCCAGGCACTCGCCATCCCCCTCATCCAGGCCGGCCGTGACGTGACTGCGCAGGCGCAGACCGGTACCGGTAAAACATCCGCATTTGGCATCCCCGTTATCGAAAACATCGACGCATCGCAGAAGGTCGTGCAGGCCATCGTGCTCTGCCCGACCCGTGAACTTGCCATCCAGATCGCCGAGGAATTCTCGCATCTCCTCGCATACCTCCCGAAGATCACGGTCCTGCCGGTCTATGGCGGCCAGCCCATCGAGCGCCAGCTCAGGGCTCTTGCCCAGGGAGTCCATATCGTGATCGGTACCCCCGGCCGCGTGATGGACCACCTGAAACGCCGCACCCTCTCGCTCGACAACGTTTCGATGGTTGTGCTCGACGAGGCAGACCAGATGCTTGACATGGGTTTCCGGGACGACATCGAGCGCATCTTAAAGCGCATCCCGCAGAAGAGGCAGACGCTCCTTTTTTCGGCAACGATGCCCCAGCCGATCATCGAGATCTCGAAACGGTTCCTGAACAAACCCGAGTTTGTCCGGGTCGAGTACCAGGAACTTACCGTCCCGGCCATCGAACAGACCTATGTCGAGGTCAGGGACCGGGACAAGCTCGAATCCCTCTGCCGGGTGATCGATGTTGTCGACCCGCACCTGGTGATCATCTTCTGCAACACGAAAAGAGGCGCAGAAGACCTTGCCGGCCGCGTCCGGGCGCGGGGCTACCGTGCCGAGGAACTCCACGGCGACATGAAACAGTCCCAGCGCGACCGGGTCATGGGCGGGTTCCGGAAAGGTTCCATCGAGATTTTAATCGCCACCGATGTCGCTGCCCGCGGGATCGATGTCGAGGATGTCGACATGGTGATCAACTACGATGTCCCGCAGGACGTCGAGTACTATGTCCACCGGATCGGCCGGACGGGCCGGGCCGGAAAGAGCGGGCGGGCGATCACCTTTGTCACGCCCCGGGACTTCACCAAGCTCCGCGAGATCCAGAAATATACCCGGGTCCAGATTACCCGGATCCCCCTGCCAACCACAAAAGACGTTGTCGAATCCAAGACAAAGACCATCCTCGAAGAGGTGCGCGAGATAGTCCGCAACGGGGGAGTAGAACCGTATGCGCGGTTAATCGAGCAGGAAAGCGAAGGCGACCTGACCACGCTTGACATTGCCGCAGCGCTCCTAAAGATGCAGATGGAGCAGGGTGCAGAGGCGAAAAGGGAACATGCCCCGGCCGATTTCGGGGACACCGGCGCCGAAGCCGGCATGGTCAGGTTCTTTTTGGGCCTTGGCCGCGACCACAACGTGGCCCCGAAGGATATCGTGGGAGCCATTGCAAACGAGACCGGTATCCCAGGAAAATCCATCGGCGCTATCCGTATCCTCGATACCTACTCGTTTGTAGAAATTCCCCGCGACTGCGCTGAAGAGGTCTATACGATCATGAAGGAGCGTACGATCCGTGGCCAGCCCACCGGGATCGAGCCGGCCCAGGGCCGGAGGGAATAATCCCATAGTCTTTTTTTCCGATCCATAATTCCGTGGCATTGCGGGTGAGCGCGCCGTTCATTTCCGGGGCGGTGCCAAGCTCTGTCGGATCAGAGCGGTCATCTCGTCAGGGCAGGGCAAAAACCATCTCTCCGGGAAAACCCCTGGAAAATTCCCCTGTTTTTCGCTCTGGACGCGTAATCCTAAATAGACCGGACGGCGAAACTCCTGTATGCATATGAAATTTCTGTATGGAGGCATTGCCTTCCTGATTCTCCTGCTCGTCGCAGCCGGGTGCACCCAGCCCGCCGCCCAGCAGGCAACCCCGGTTCCGACCACCGAAGTGGCGACCGAGGCACCGACGGTTGCTGAGACTACCGCTGCCGCAGCACCCACGACCGTGACACTTGCCACCCCCGGACCAACCCAGACCCTGCAGACCAACTGGAATGTGGATGTCCAGGTTGCGAGCAACGGCAAGGCAATCGACCCCGAGGTCATCCTTACCTTCCGCGGCGGAAAAGGCCTTAACGTCATCCCCGAGATCGACCTGATGCTGTACAAGGAAGACGGGACGGTAGAAAGCGACAAGATGGTCCAGCCGCTCTATGTCGGAAAGACCGTCCAGCTCAAGGGTTCGACCGGCAACAAGGACCGGGCAGAAGTCTGGGTTGTTACCCCGCAGGGAGACCGGGTCAAGGTTATCGACCAGTACGTCCCCTTCAGATCCTATAACTAATCCTTTTTTTGGCGGGTGATATTCACCGGCCGCTCAATAGTACGAGATGTCTGCCTGCCCCCGTGGCACGTATTCACGGGAAGGTATGGTCTGCGGGATTGCCGGCGTAGAGTGGAACCTCCCTTACGGTGGTATCTGCGTACCGGGTATAAAAAGCTAAAAAACCGGGGCTAAAAAAAAATTATAATCCGATCTTCTGGAGCGCCGGTGCAAGCAGGGTCTCATCGCCGATAAGGAAGAGCTTGTCCCCTGCCGTAACGGTGCTGTCCGGTGCAGGTATCATACGACCGCCTTCCCCTTCCTTGCGGAATGCAATGGCCGAGACGCCTGCGGGAAGCCCTAATCCGGCAATGGTTGTCTCCTTTCCCGGGGGAATGACGACTGCCCGGATCGCCCCGTTGCTCTCGTACAGCAGCGAGAGGAGCGTTCCGGCATCGTCCGGGGTGAACATCGGGGCGATCTTTTTCCGGGCATCATCGATCGCCCGGCTGATCTCGTCTTTTGTCGGAAGCTCCCCGGTGACCTGGGTATAGGCTTCCTGAACGGTTGCCTGTGCCTTTGCCGTGACCGGTTCAACCGTTTCCCGGAGTTTTCCTGTGAGCCCGGCAAGCTCTCCTGCCAGGTGGTCCCCGGCAGTATGTACGCTTTTTTCCACCTGTTCTTGTAAGGGGATGTTCTTTTTAACAACCACCGGGGTGCCCTCTTCTATCCCGAGTGCCGAGAGATCTTCCGGGGAGAGACGGATTTCATCGGGCCCGACCAGCGAATCCGAGAATGCAGAGACCGTGATCCACGTATCTTTTGTGGTTGTGCCGACATCGATATCGTCTCGTTCCCCGATGCCAAGGTCCCTGAGGGTGGCCCCGTTGATACGGGCGCGCCCGGTGCTGGGAAATGCCCTTTTACGGGCAGTAAGTATCAGATCGCTCATGATACCACCGGGTTAACCCGTACCGCAATAAGGCTTCCGGGGAGTGCACGATGGAAAAAAGAAAAAACAGTGTTTTCTTTCCTCTCACGAAACACGTTCCCATCGTGCTACTGAGAAGGTAAGAATGGGGATGAATATCCCGATAAGGATGATTGCCGCGGCAACCGGTTCATCGCCGTACGGGGGCATCACGTATACATAGATCCCATCGACGATCACAAAAAAGGCAATAAAGATGCTTAATACCTGCAGGATCTTTTCCATGGCAATTCAACCCGGGGATTATTTTTTTATTATCTATACGGTGGCGGCAAGGAGATAATAAACGCTTGCCCGGCAGGTGTCATCGTTCATCCGGAATATGGAGCGTCTCCCACGAGACCCTCCCCTCATCGACCGCCTTTTTTATCACTCTCTGTGTCCGGGTGAGCGTTGCCGCCCCGTGCTTGACATCCATGAACACGATTTTAAGGGAGGTCCCGTGTTCGTCTGCCACTTCAGACAGCCCGTCAAAAACAATATAGTCCACCGGGGAACCGATGAACCGTGCGTCTGCGGGAAGATACCGGAACGCGGGGTACACCGGGGCCATCTGCTCTGCGATCTTTCCCTTCAGGGTTGACCGGGAACGGTTCACCGAGTCTTTCCGGATCTCTTTTGCAGCTTCTGCCTTCCACTGTTCAAGTTCGGCACGGCAGCGGGCCTCTATCGCGGTGATCTGGGCTTTTACATACCCCCATCCGAGAATAAACCCGGTAACGAGAGCGATCAGCGCCGCAATACCGCTGTAGATAAGATCCATGGGAGGTACTGCCCGCCGGCCCTTATAGCCCCGGTGGCAGGGAGGGTGAAAATGAAGGGATAGTCTACTCCACCGGCAGCTGTTCTTCGGGGTGTACCCGAACTCCAAACAGAGTACGGGGTTTTTGCGTGAAGAGGTATGCGAACCACAATTCTTTTTTCCCGCATGGTAGACTTAGGAGAGTACTGTTATGCAGAAAACTCAGGGCCGAAAATACCAGGTAGTCGAGGAAGCAGAGATCGACCTCGTCCTCAAATGCAGGGACAGCCGTGAATTTTACGAGCAATATCTCAGGGTGTTTCCTGACACAAAGAAGGGTCTCGACAGCATCAGCAAGATCTGGAAGCGGCGGAGCGAATTTGCAAAGAAACGGCAGCTCGTCCTGCCCCACGGGGAAGCCGCCGGTACTCCCTTCAATACCGAACTGGATGCACGGCTCGCTGAACAGACGAAGATCCTTGCTGATATTGCCGCGGTAACAAAGGAGAACCTGGAAGTGAACCGGCAGATCCTTGCCGCGCTTACCCACCAGAACCGGCTCCTCGGGGGACACGAGGAGAAACAAAAGGAGTCCCCGGTGCAGTCTGTCCAGCCCCCAAAACCACCTGTACAGAAAAAGGTGCCGGAGAAACAGACCCCGATCATGGTTGGATCGTAACCCAAAAACAGTCCGGTAATTTTTTTAATAAGAGAATTGTTCCAAAACGCGCATGGTTTTTTTATTATTTTGGATTTGGGAAATATCGGGATAATCATGGCGTATTTTTAAAAAATGCGTCCCGATTCTGATTTTTCCCGGTAAACTGTTCTGAAGATTTGTTGCAGGATTTCCCTCTTTGGTATGCCTGCAACGCCGGAGCATGCGATCCTTATATATACCACAAGAAAAAAATTCTGATATATGCCACGAGGACGGCCAAAAGGCTCACGAAATATGAGCGCATACGAGCGGGGAAAAGTAAAACGAATACGTGAAATTCTCGCCCAGAAAGGAATTTCAAAATTTGACCGGCTTCGCGATCAGCAGGTTCTGAGTAATATTTATGTAAATACCGAAGGCGAAGTCTTTGTTAAATTCGGCATGGACAGGGCAGTTTTGGCAGAACCCCGGGTTATTCCGAATAAATCCGGCGAAAAGATCCTTGCAAAACTGGAAAAGAACATTGCAGCACTTCGTTCTGCAATCCAGTGATCAGTTTTAAATTTTTTTTAGTACGGATATTGCCCGTGAATTATTCAGGTTTTAACGGGTAAACCCCTCACGGGAATATGTTTTTTTACCCTGCCGGCGCATGAGGGAGCCGGCGGGGCGAGCCGGTGAAGAGATGGCTGCATGATCGCCACCATAACAACAATATCATCTCTCGCCATACGTTTTCCTGCACATAAAAGCCGGTGATTGCTGTTTCCCTCCTCCCTATTCCTTCCCGGATCTCAGCGCTCGCTGCCGAGCGGGATGCACTGTCATTGTACCCCGAGGAGCGCTTTTCCGGTATTATCCGTGACGTGCGCTTCCGGTGCACCTCCTGCGGTAAATGCTGTACCCGGGCATTCAACGGCCATGTCTTCCTGCTCGACCGGGATGTCGCGGCAGTCAGGAGTATCGACCCTTGTGCCCTGGAACCGGCACCGGATCCCGAGTTCTGCGACCAGAACGGTATTTTCTACGTATCCGGGTATGCCCTGAAAGTGAAGAACGATCCGGATGGATCGTGCTGGTTTCTGGAAAACAACCGGTGCCGGATTTACGATCGCAGGTTTTCCATCTGCCGCATCTACCCGTACATGCTCCACCGGGAACCGGACGAGCGGGGAAAAGTGGACTGGCGCCAGATCTCCGGCCTTGAAAGGCACGGCGGGTACGATGCAGAGATCTCCTTAGAGGAAAGCATGGAGATCGCCCGGGAGACGATCGCCTACGAACACGCGTTCCTCTCCCAGCAGATTGCGTTCCTGGAGTGTGTTCAGGGTTTGTTTTTGAAAGCCGGGCTCCGGCATGTCCAGAAGATATACGACGGGCAGATGCGCGAGTACCGCAGCGGTGCCCCGATCACGGTCATGGCCTACTACAACGGCGCACTGGAAAAACAGGTAATCTGCAGGAATCACGATGAGAGGTAAGACCCCCGAAGATCGTACACTCCTCCTGCAGGAATACCCCTTAAGGCACTGAATAAAAAAGGTGTGCGGAAGCAGCCGCTTACTGCGCCTTGAGGATCAGGAGCGTGATATCGTCGTGCTGGGGCCGGTCTCCCGCAAACGCGGTGATAGCGGCAAGGATCCGTTCAAGGATGGTGGCAGCGGTCTCACTCCGGTTCTTCGTGATCACGTTCAGGAGCCGCTCTTCGCCGAATTCCTCTTCCATATCGTTGATTGCCTCGGTTACCCCGTCCGTGTAGAGCACCAGGACGTCGCCGGGCCGCAGATCGACCCGTACTGACTGGAGGCTGACGTCATCGATAACCCCGAGCGCTATCCCCTTTGCCTTTAAGAGGACAACATCGGACGATGTTCCCTTGAGGAGGAGCGGGGGATTGTGGCCGGCGTTTACATAGTTGAGCGTCATCGCTTTTGCATCGAGGATCGCATAGAAGAGGGTCACGAACATGCTCGTTTTGGAATCCTCGCAGATCAGCTGGTTTGCATGCCCGATTGCCGTGGCAGGATCTGCATTTGCAAGCGTACTTGCCCGGATCAGCGTACGCGAGAGCGCCATAAAGAGCGCCGCAGGGACCCCTTTTCCGGAGACATCGGCGATGACAAGGCCCCACTGGTCTTTTGCAAGCGGGATGAAGTCATAGAAGTCGCCGCCTACCTCGAGTGCCGGGATATTCTTTGCCACCAGTTCGATGCCCTCGATCTTCGGGGCCTCATCGGGAAGGAAACTCTGCTGGATCCCTTTTGCGATCTCGAGTTCCTTTGCATACCGCTCCTTTTCTGCGGTCGTTCTCTGGAGTTCGTCCATATGGGTCTTGAGATCCGCAGCCATCGTGTTAAACGACCGTGCCAGGTCCTCGAACTCGTCGCCGGTCTCGACGGTTACCCGGTACCCGAGATCGCCTCTTCCCAGAGCTTCGGATCCTTCCTTAAGCCGGGCAACCGGCCGGGTGATGAGCTGTGCAAAGAGGACCGAGAGCACCGTCACGAGGATAAAGAGCAGGATAAAGAGGATCACAAAAACGTTTTTTGCCAGATCCATCTTCTGCTGCAGGAGGGTTCCGGTCTCGCCGGTCGCGTTTACGATCTGGGACCGGGTCTTTTGTGCCGGTGCAATCACATCGTCGACCGGGACAACGATACCCACGCTCCAGTTCACGCTTTTGACCGGGGCATAGGCAATGTATTTTTCACCATCGGGAAACGGCACTCGTGCCGTCCCGCTCTTCCCGGCAACCATGTCCCGGGCAACCAGAGCGAGGGCTGAATTGTTGCTGGAGAGGAGATTTTCGGTTGCAAACGCTTCCCCCCATCCGGTTTCCCCGGCGGAAATCCCCGGGCGCGCAACAATGTTTCCCTGTTTGTCGAGCAGGAAGGCATACCCGTTACCGTCGACCTGCGTCCCGATGATCTGGGAGTTTACGGTTGCAAGCGTTACATCGGATGCAACAACCCAGGTCCTGCCGTTTGTTTCCCCCGGCACCCGCCGCGAGCAGGTGATCATCAGGCCTTTTCCCGAGGCATCGATGTAGGGGTCGGACCAGGTGACCGTATCCGATTTCAGGGCCGCGGTATACCAGTCCCGTGTCCGGGGATCGTAGGTCGGTGCGATACCCGTCATCCAGGGATGAACGTACAGGATGCCGCTGTCAGTCCCCACGTAGATCTGCGTGATCCGCTGATCGGAAGAGAGGAGGGGCGTCATCACGTCATCAAGGGGAGAGAGGGATGCGAGGTCGTCGCCAACACCGGCCTTTGTGACACCCGGTGCGAGGATGTAAACCGATGAACGGCTGGGATCCTGCGACCGTTCTGTCTGGGGGAGTGCGGTTATTGCGGAGGCTCCCCCGGGTTTTGCCCGCACCGTAGCTGCATATTCGGCAAAGGTATCCATCTCGCTTTCAACCTGGGAAAAGACAACGTTGCTGATATCGGCCTGGTCTGTTGCGAGCTGGCTTAAGGAGGATTCGGCATTGGTTTCAAGTGCCGTCGTGCTGTCGTGAACGGCCCGGTCTCCCAGCTGTCCGCTGCTCGAGATGGCTATGGCACTCATATCGCCCATGGTAAAAAATGCTGCGTACCCCACGACTGCCAGTGCAACCATGGAAAGTGCCAGGAACACGATCAGGATCTTGGTCTTGACATTCAGTTTCAGGTTCCGGCGCACCATGGTGTATCGTATGACGTGTTTGTGAAGAATGCCTTAAAAAGCGTTAGTATCCTGTCGCGGAAGGGATCACCGGTGCCCGGTACTGCCCGAACGAGGAACGGCACTTACAAAAAAAAGGAGTTTCAGATGTTGCCCGGGCCGAACTGCTGCCGGCTCTGCGGGGCAAAGGCGTTCTCGACAACGCCCGGCCCAAAGACCTTCGGGGCAGCGCCGGTCTTTGCATAGGTGTACAGGGCGACCGTAAAGATTCCCTGCATTGCCGACGATAGGATGGCAAGGACGGCAATGAGCACGATAAAGAGGGCGAGCGCCACGAGAATGAGCGTCGGGTTGCCGACAAAGAGCGTGGCAAGGAACAGGAGGAATCCCACAAACCCGATCGCAATGAAGATCAGCGAAATCGAGAGTGTCCCGACAACGCTCTCCCCCCAGGTCTTCTTAAAGAGTCCCAGGGACTCCTTCATCGCAGCAAAGACCCCTTTGTCTTCAAATGCAAGTACCGGGACCACAAAGAGGGTGACCAGGCTCCAGACTCCCCCGACCATGGCCGCGGCAATCTGGCCTAAAAACCCTGCCCGGTCCTCGATCATGTGCAGGATCAGACCGACCGTTGCGGCGATGACTGCCCATGCAAAGATGGCGCCAAGGTGCCGTCCTGCAGCGGAAAGGCCTTCTCCGATAGTCATATCTTTCCCGTTCAGCCGGGCATTCACACAGCTGATGAGGCCCACGTTAAAGAAGATGACCACAAAGTAGCTGACCAGGTAGAAGAGGAACAGCAGGATAATCCCCGCAACCGAGTTGGTGGAAAGGGAGTACGCACTCTTGGTAATAATCAACGGCAGGATAAAGGTCGCGATCACCAGCAGGGTTATGATCCCCGAAAGGATGGGAAAGACTAGGAGCTTCTTGTCCTCCATGAGAATCCGCCAGCTCGCCTTGACAAGCTCGAAACTGCGCATTATCCGATCGAACATGACCGGTTGGTTCGCAGTCCGAGAGTAAGAATGTTTTTTACCGGGCCGGTCCGGTATCCCGGCATACGACGAAGGCAAAAAGGGGATGGAGAAAACTGCAAAGAACAAGGGGTTTATCGCGCACCGGCGGACCCCTCAAGCGGACCGTTCCCGCGTCCTGCTGCTGATCCGACCGTGAGCCGGTCTTACCGGTCGAATATGTCCCTGACAAACGCCCCGATATGGGAGACCGCACCGCCTGCCTCGGGGATCTGGCGGCCGAAGATCTGCCAGTAATGGAACATCCCTTCCCAGATCTCGAACCTGACCGGCACCCCCGCCCATTTCATCTTCCTTGCAAAGGCAGAGATGTCGTCGTAGAGAAGTTCGCCGGTCCCGGTCTGGAGGTACACCGGGGGCAGTCCGGAGAGCTGTGCGTTTATGGGCGAGGCGAGCGGGTCATCCGGCTCCCTGCCGCCAAGGTAGGCGGTCCGGAGTGCCGCAAGCCGGCCCGGTGTCATCCAGTCCGTATCCTGGCTGGCGGTGATCGATTCCCCGCCAAATTTTAAATCGACAACGGGGGACATGCAGACTGCCGCCGGTGGCAGGGGCAGGTGCTGGTCGCGGAGCATGAGCAGGAGGTCAAGGACAAGGGTTGCTCCGGCCGATATGCCGACCGGGATAATCCGGTGGGGCAGGACACCCTGTTTGAGAAGATACCGGTACGCTGCAAGGGCGTCGTCTGCCTGTGCCGGGAAGACCTGCTCCGGGGCAAGCCGGTAATCGACCGAGAAGAGCCGGGACTGCCCTGCCCGTGCCAGTTCGGAGCAGAACCCCAGGTGATCCGCTGTGGATCCGACCGTGAAATCCCCCCCGTGGAAGAAGAGAAGCGTCCGGTCCGGCCGCGATTCCGGTACCTTGCACCATACGCCGCGGAGATCCCCGCGAATGAGGACCGGTTCCACGGACGGGCGTGCCTCGCTCTGGAACTCGGTGAAAAAATCCGCGAACTCCTCCCGCAGGGTCCCGGCCGGGTGGGAGGGATCGGGAACATAGGACCGGAGAATGTCCAGGAAATTCCGCGGCGTTTCACGGATCATACTGATTGGATATGGTGCGTTGAAGGGATAAATTATGGTGCCGGCTCTCCGTGCCCGTCACTGAAGGAAAACCGGGCGAGGTGAAAACATCCCCTGTACCTGGCGGCCCGGCACAGGGACTTACAGATCCTCGCGGTCAAGGCGGTATACATACCAGCCCAGCCGTTTTGCCCCGCTCTTTGTGTAAAACCGTATCGCCGGTTCGTTCCAGTCAAGGACCATCCATTCCATCCGGCCACAGCCCCGATCCCGTGCAATCTTCCGGCAGAATCCCAGCATATGCCGGCCGATGCCCTGCCCGCGGTACTGTCCGGGCACAAATATATCTTCGAGATAGAGCGTGGGCCGGGCAAGGAATGTGGAGTACGTAAAATAAAAGGTAACATACCCCGCCGGGGTTGTACCGATTTTTGCCAGGTAGGCCTCGTACCGGGGCGTTTCCCCGAGTGCATCGGCCCTGAGACGCTCTTCTGCCGCAGTATCCGGGGGTACCAGGTGCTCGAACTCGGCAAGGCTCCGAATAAGGGACAGAAATTCCGGGAAATTGCCGGCATCCACTTTTTCCATATCCGGTACAGTCATTGTGGTCTCACTCCCGTACCCTTGGGGATACGTGGTTAAAGGGTCACCGTTTTTAACGATCCCCGGGGCTTTTCCGGCAATCTGCGGGCAGATCCTCCCAGAACCTGACCAGGACCTGCCAGATCCTTTCGCGGAGGGCCGGTATGCGTTCGTTCCCTGCACCCGGTTTGCCCCCCGTGGAAGGATCTTCGTAGAGCGACCGGTTGATTTCGATCTGGATCCAGGGAATACCTTTCCTCCAGTAATGGGCGTTTGAGATAAAGCCCCCCGAGAACGGTGTGTTGAGGGCCACATTCCCCGCGCCGGGAAATTCAGATCTGAACTCTTTTGCAAGGCTCCCGATCCAGTCCTCCGGGCAGGTGGTAATACTTCCCGGCCGGGCCTTCCCCCGGGTGTCGCCATAGTTGCCAAGGCAGATCAGGGGGCGCTCTTTTCCGGCATCGCTCTGCTCCTGCGAACCCTGTGGGAGCATGGAATGGCAGTCGAACGCAATACGGACAGGATGAGCATCGATCAGTTCATCGACGCGCTGGTGGTAGGGGAAATACCACTGGACCATCCACCGGTGGATGAGGGCAAGGTCCGGGATTTTACCGGGGATATAGACCTGCCTGCCATCGATGGTACGCGTCTTGATGATCCCGTCAGGATCCTTTAACGGGAGTGGCAGGGGCGGGCGGTTCAGATCGACAACCATCCGCGAGACCGGCGTATCGATCAGGGCCTCTACCGACGGTCCGAAATCAAAAAGCGTCCGGGTCGCAGGATCGCTGTACCACAGGAGTTCGCAGTCCGTGAGTGCCATCCGCGAGCGGACCTCTGCCGGTACATCGACACCGCCGTGGGGAATCGAGATAAGGAACGGGTATTTCATGCCCCTCTGTTCTCCGGTAAGGGATCATTGAACGGGTACTTTTGTTAAGGTTTGTATGCTGCCGGTAACCGGGAACCCTGCTTTCGCGTCTCCTGAAGATTTCCCCGGACAAATGCCGAACTGCAAACTTTTATATAATTAATTGTATGCTTGTAGTTTTGTCGGGATCATGAGCCCCCGGTAAGAAAAAGGAGACAAACCCGCCAAAAAAACGATTTTTTATCTGACGCGTTTAAAAGCAGGTATGCAGAAACAGGCCAAATAGGGTGAAAATTCCAGTGGAAACAAAGGGGTATAAAAAGGGGGTTATGGTTCTTTAAAAGGGGAATATCCCCTGTTTAAATATTAATCATTAATAAATATCGCCCGTTTCCGGCAGGCAACCGTCCGGTATGCCTGCCTGCTCTTCCTGCACTATTCCGGCAGCACCGCATGTTCTCGCCGATCCGGTCATCGCATTGGTCCACCGCTTTTTGTACCCGGTAAAAGAATGTAAATAGTACAAAATGTAAGCTATAAATTACAAAATAGCTTGTTTAAGTAACTATATCCACTGTTAAAACTACTTGCCGCAGGGCACCGGAAGTATCCCTGCCGGGAGTTACCTGTATGACCGATCAGATTCGCACAACCCCGGTTTCCCCGTCCAAAATTCATGTACTGGTGCCCCGGGTACTCCTCTGTACCTGGTGTCTTCTCCTCATATTTACAGCAGGAATTGTCATACCGGCAGCAGCAGATGACAATACAACGGTAACGACAACCGTGCCCGCCGCTACTACATCCACCCTTGTTTCGACAACGGTCACCACCGTAACGGCAACCGTTGCAACAACGACGCCCGTGACAACCCAGACAACTGCCGTTGCTGCAACAACCGTTTCCCTCCCGGTTGCAGCATTTTCTGCCTCCACCACCTCCGGCACGGCCCCGCTTACCGTACAGTTCACGGATGCCTCGTCCGGTTCGCCAACTTCATGGAACTGGAATTTCGGGGACGGGAACACCAGTACCTCACAGAACCCTTCGTTTACCTATGCCACGGCAGGTACCTATTCCGCTTCCCTGACCGTAAGTAATACCGGGGGCAGTAGCACGAACCCGGCAACACAGACGATCACAGTCTCCCCGGCGGTTCCGGTTGCCGGGTTTTCTTATGATGTCAGTTCCGGTGTTGCCCCACTTACCGTGCAGTTCACGGATACCTCAACGAATTCACCCACTTCGTGGAGCTGGGATTTCGGGGATGGGAATACCAGTAACACTCAGAACCCCTCGTTTACCTATTCCACACCGGGAACCTATACCATCTCGCTTACGGCCACAAACGCTGCAGGGAGTAATATCTGCACAAAAACCAGCCTGATCTCCGTGACCTCCACCGTTACCTCACCGGTGGCAGCGTTCTCTGCGGATATCCTGTCAGGATCTGCGCCCCTTACGGTACAGTTTACCGATGCCTCAACCAACACCCCGACCTCGTGGAGCTGGAGTTTCGGGGACGGGGAGTCAGGTACCGATCAGAGCCCCTCGCATGTCTACACGACCGCAGGATCGTATACGGTCTCGCTGACCGCAACAAATGCGGCGGGCAGCAATACCACGACAACGGAAGGGTACATTACCGTTGCCGCAGCACAGGAGACCGCGGCGCCGGTTACTACCGCAGCCCCTGCGTATACGTACTCCTCTGTTGCCAAAACAACGGAAAGTTCAGAGGAAGAATGGCTGGAAAAGGAGAATGCAAAAATATCTCCTGCGTCAACAAAAACCCAGTCCCCCGGGTTTGGCGCGGTAGCGGCCCTTGCCGGGGGCTGGGGAGGATTTGTTCTTTTGGGCCTTCGCAGGAAGCGGTGAGTTCCTCGTTTTCCCCCGGGAACTAAAAAAAAGTTTTATCTGGAGTAGCTTATGGGAGAAAAAATCATGAGGAAATGCCGGAGGGCATCCCCTGCATGATACGGTATCCCGGAAATTTTTTGGTGCCTGTTACTGCACGATAACCGTCATGTCGAATGCGGTCTCGTTGCCGGTCAGTGGTTCCCAGGATCTCATGTACACGGCATGGATCGTCTGCGTACCGGTCCCCGAAGCAGTCAGGTCCCAGATCCGGGTCCCCCCGGCGCCCATCAGTTTTCCCGAGGTGTCAGATCGGACATAGGTATCGTTTGTCAGGGTGAGGCCCGGGCTGACGGTCAGGTTCCACTGGTAGCCCGTGGTGGGGTTTTCGTTTAGCTTCAGCGTGATCTCCGCGCTCTTGTTCACGTAGACCGTTGCCCCGTTCTGGCCTTCGTCTGCAACAATATGGCCTTCCATGACCGGCGTACCCGTCGGACCCGGAGTGGGGGTTCCTGCACCCGTTGGGCCGGATCCAACACAGCCGGCGATAACCAGAACTGCAATGCACAGGACAATTCCCGCGCCCATAAAGGTTAACTGCATTGTGTATTCGCTCCTTGTACCGGGTAAAGGATACAGTCCGGAATTATTTATGGGTTTATTTGACCGCAAAAATTCCCGTAGCTATCCTGAAAGGCAAATGGGGCAAAATGACCTTAAAAGAAATCGAACAAAGATATAGTGCTGATAGTATCCATACGCGAAAAAACGGGAGCAGCCTGATGAGCAACGAATTAGTCTACGACCAGCAGCCGCTGGGACCGGTCACGTTTGCGGAAAACCCGGAGCCACGGTGTCCCTGCCTCCTGCTGCTGGACACATCCGGTTCCATGGCAGGAAAACCCATAGCAGAGCTCAATTCAGGCCTGCGGGCGTTCTATGAAGAGCTCCAGGGAGATTCGCTCGCGGTAAAACGGGTCGAAGTAGCCCTGCTCTCCTTTGGCCCGGTCCGGGTGATCTCCGAATTCAATACCGCCGACTTTTTTTTGGACCCGACGCTCGAAGCTGAAGGAGACACGCCCCTTGGGGAAGCGATCCTCACCGGCATCGATCTCATCAGGAAGCGTAAAGAAGAGTACCGGGCAAATGGGATCTCGTTTTACCGGCCCTGGATCTTTTTGATCACCGATGGCTCACCTACCGATGAATGGCAGCGGGCGGCAGCGATGGTAAGGGAAGGCGAGAGCTCGAAATCCTTTGCCTTCTTTGCAGTCGGTGTCCAGAACGCCGACATGTCGGTTCTCGGGCAGATCTCCGTCCGGCAGCCGCTCAAGCTCCAGGGCTTAAAATTCCGTGAATTCTTCCAGTGGCTCTCGAACTCGATGAAGTCCGCATCACGGAGCAACCCGGGCGACCGGATCCTGCTCTCTCCACCATCCGGGTGGAGCGAGATATGAGCTGGAAACACCTCTCGCTCTCGGTCACCGGCAGCTCCCATTCTGCCCGGAACGAGCCGGGCCAGGACTACTGCCGGGCGGGCGCACTCCGGTTCTCCGACCGGGATTATTTTGTCGGCCTTGCCGCTGACGGTGCCGGCAGTACTTCCCGCGGAGGGACCGGCGCCGAGATTGCATGCGAGACCCTGTATGCCCGCATTCTCGATGCCATACGCGGGGGGGAGAACCTCCCGCGGGATCCGGAGACCGGCACCGTAGCGGTATGGATTACTTCCTGCAGGGACGCGATTGCCCGCCGGGCGGTATCCGACGGCCTGCCCCTCCGGGAATATGCCTGCACCCTTATCGGGGTTGTGGCGACCGAAGGCTACCTGCTCTGTTTCCAGGTGGGCGACGGGTGCATTGTCATGGGCGACGGCACCGGGTACCGCACGGTCTTCTGGCCGGAACAGGGAGAGTACGCGAACACGACGTTCTTTATTACGGACGATGCATTTGCCGGGCACATCAGGACGGAATACGGCACAACCTGCCCTGCGGAAATAGCCCTCTTTACCGACGGTCTTCAGAACCTCGTGCTCTCGTTCTCGACACGGACCGTCCACGAGGGTTTTTTTAAGCCGCTCTTTGCCGCGCTCAGGAAAAATCCCGAGAACGGGTTTGTCGATCTCTCCGGGCACCTTCGGGCCCTCCTTTCAAGCGATGACGTGAATGCACGCAGCGACGACGACAAGACCCTCGTCCTTGCGGTAAATCCCTCCCCGGCCTGACGTATCATGAGCCAGATAACTCCCCACAACCTCTTCGACAGCCGGGGTAACCCGGTGGTCCTCGGGAAAAAGATCGGGAGCGGAGGAGAGGGCGACGTGTTCGAGATCGCGCCCCACCGGATGGATGTCCTTGCAAAGATCTACCACAAGCCCCTTACCGGGGAACGGCAGGAAAAGCTCCGGCTGATGGTAAGCGGCTGCAATGACGACCTCAAGGAGTTCTCCGCATGGCCGCTCGACCTTATCCATGCCGGGAAGAACGGGCATGTGTGCGGGTTTGTAATGCCGCGGATCACCGAGTGCGAACCGATCCACAAGGTATACGGCCCCTCCCACCGGAAAGAGGCGTTCCCGAACGCTGACTGGAAGTTCCTTGTCCGCACCGCAAAGAACCTCGCTGCTGCGTTCTATATCATCCACAAGTACGGGTACGTGGTGGGAGACGTCAACGAGGGGAATATTCTTGTCACGAAAAAGGCCTGCGTGCGCCTGATCGACTGCGACTCCTTCCAGGTACAGACCCGCGACAAAGTCTACCACTGCGAAGTCGGCGTCCCCCAGTTCACCCCTCCCGAACTCCAGAAGTCCAAGGACTTCAAGATGCTGCGCACGCAGAACCACGACAACTTCGGGCTTGCGATCCTGATCTTCCTCCTCCTGTTTATGGGGAGGCACCCCTTCTCGGGAGTATACAAGGGCAAGGACGATATGCCGATCGAGCGGGCGATCGCAGAGTACCGGTTCGCCTTTGGGAGGAGCGCGGCCCTCAAGGCCATGTCCCCGCCCCCGAATGCCGTGGGGCTCTCCATTGTCCCGGGCGAAGTAGCAACCCTCTTTGAGCAGGCCTTTACGGAATCGTCGCTCCAGTCATGGGGCCGCCCGACCGCAAACGACTGGTGGAATGTTCTGGATGCGCTCGAAAAGCGGCTGAAGAAATGCAATGCGGAGTCGATGCATGCCTATTACTCCGGCCTTGCCTCCTGCCCGTGGTGCGCCCTGGAAAACAGCACCGGGATCCTGCTCTTCTTGAGTTCGGACTCCATCTCGCGGATCGATGTCGGGACCGAGTGGCAGAAAGTCCCTGCGGTTAAACCGCCAGGCCCCATCCCGGTGATCTCCCCAAAGAATTACCGCTGCGCGCCCGCCCCGCTCTCCCCGGCGATTGCCCGTATGGCCGGGCTCCGTAAATTCGGCCAGGTACTTGCGATTGTCTTTGCTGCAGTAAGCGCTCTCCTCCTGCTTCTCTGGTCGGAGGGGGATATACTCAGGATTCTCGCAAGTATTGTCCCTGCTCTTGCCGGTGTACTGATCCTTTTCCTCCCGGGGAAGGATACGGCTGAAAAGAAACGGCGGAAAAAGGCGTTCGAGGACGCGAAATACAGCTGGAAACTCTGGGAGAAGAAATGGATCGCGGAGGCCGGCGATGCCGGGTTTACTGTTCAGGTCACTGCGCTCAATGCCCTCCGGGCAAAGTACGAGGCAATAGAGCGGGATTACCAGAACGCGCTCGTAGAACTCCAGCACACCACCAAAGAGCGCCAGCAGAAAAAATTCCTTGAAAACTGCTATATCGAGAACTGTACCTCGCCCCGGCTCGGCGATAACCGCAAGGCAGCGCTCCGGTCATTCGGGATCGAGACCGCGGCGGATATCGATATGCATACGATCATGAGTATCCCGGGCTTCGATGCCGCGATTGCAAACGAACTGGCGGCCTGGAGGGCCGGCCAGGAACGGCTGTTTGTCTACGACGATAAAAAAGGCGTGTCGCCCTCCGATATCCAGAACCTGATCCATACCTTCCAGCCACGGATCCGCCCGGTTGAGCGCGAATTCCTGATGGGAATTGAGAACCTGCATGCCGTCCAGCAGAAGATCCTCCGGAACCGCGCCAAGTTCCAGCCGGTGATCGAGAAGAGCGCCCGCGACCTTGCCCAGGCGGAAGCAAACTTCTCGGTCTTTACCCTTACTGGGAAAGGGATCTGATGCGGCCGGCGATCCTGAAACCCCTGCTCACTACCCTGGAACGGGGATCCCGGATTCGTGAGGGATACTGATAAAATACCGGTGGATCAATAAGTACGACTCATGAAATATACTCCACGGCACATCAAGAAATTCCTTGACGAGGGAAAGATCGATGCCGATCTCTGGAAGATCCATTTCCCCGGCCTCCTCCCCTCCCATGTCCCGGAATGCAGCGAATGCGAGGACAAGAAGAACAACCTCTGCCAGGGGGGCAAGAACCCGGTCGACTGTTTCCTCGGGGTCCATGCAGAAGAAGTAAAAAAGGAGCATGACGGTGAGGACGACCCGAAGTCCAGAAAAGAGAAGAGCCGTAAGTTTTTCCCGGATGCCAAGGGAAAGCGGGCGAAGGTTCCCGCCGGGGCAAATATAACGTTCGACCAGTCCAAGATGTGACCCGCTCCCCTTTTATCTCTTCTTTTTTCCCGCCGGATCCCTGTACCTTGTATGGGGCATACGCCCTGACTATTTGGTTTTCATTATCGAGCCTATATTTTATTCATTTAATAGTTCAAATCGTGAAAATCCTGTGAATTTCGTTCCGATCAAAATAGAAAATATTATATATGAATGCGTGTCACTGTTGGCTATACCTACAAAAAGGAGGTGACGGAATGTTCGATTGGACCTGGCTCCTTAATCTGGTAATTGCAATCCTTCAGACAGTCGTTCAGCACCTGCCGTATGTATAAGCGGCTGATTATTCACCCCCTTCAGCGGAAGGGATAATCTTCCCCGATTTTTCGTCTGGAAAAAAAGCTGGTTTTCCTCCCCGGTCCGGGCGGGAGATCGATGAGAATACCACTTCTCACTCGTTGAATTTTTTATACAGCCCGTTTGCTGCATACTGGAAGACGAGGATAAAGACGGCGAGCGCAGCGATATCGGCGGCAACGGAGAACTGCGTTACTCCCGTAACCGCATACTGGATCAGATCGTTCCCGTAGGTTAAGGGAGAGAGGAGCGCAATCTCCTGCCCGATCGCCGGCATGGCAGTGAGCGGGATGAACACGCCCGAGATGAAGATAAGCGGCAGGCGCACGAGGTTGAGCATCGACATCACCTCCCCCACGTTCTCGGTGGGGTAGGCGGCAAAGAGCGTCCCGAGCGTTGCAAAGCAGAACGCCGTCAGGATCATCGCCGCGGCAAGGATCGCTGCGTTGAGCACCGTCATCCTGAATACCACCAGTCCGATAGCGAGCGGGATGCAGGCGATCCCGAGGCTGTACAGAAACCCGCTCATGCTCTCCCCGATCACCAGCGTATGGAAGGAGATGGGAGCGGCAAGGAGCCGGTCGAAGGTCTTTACCCGCCGTTCTATGGGAATGGAAACAGGTTCTATCGAGGATGCCGAGAAGAGGAGCGTGATAGCGATGAGTCCCGGGATCAGGGTAACCGCCGGGGCGTTCTTCCCGATGGCAAAAGCAAGGAACATAAAGAGCGGGAAGAGGATGCCCGAGACGATGATGTTTGGCTTGAGGTAGTAGATCCTCATGTCTTTTGTTGCGATCGCCCATGCCGCGGAAAGCTCCCGGGCGATCCGGGAGTGCGCGGGTTCGTGGTTTTCAGTCGATGGCATGGACCGTACCTCCTGTTGTTTTGAGCCCGGTGATCCTGATGAAGACATCTTCGAGGGTGGGGCCGAGCGTGGTAATGCTCACCACCCGGAGCTTCCGGCTGCGGGCATAGTCCATCACCGCCTCGATGACCGTGGACGGGTCGCTTGTATAGATCCGGAACTTGTCTCCCTCCTTGATCACACTGCTGACCGTGGGAATCCGGCCCAGCGTGTCCGGCGTTCCGGCATCCGCCCGGTCAAAGGCGACCTCGATGGACTGGACACTCTGGATCGTCTTTTTGAGCCGTTCGGGAGCATCGATCGCTGCAATCGTGCCCCGGTTGATGATCGCCACCCGGTCGCACATCAGGTTTGCCTCCTCGATGTTATGGGTCGTTAAAAAGACCGTCACCCCGTCCCGCACGAGATCGGTGATGACCCCCCGGATGATCATGTTGCTCTCCACATCGAGGCCGGAGGTCGGCTCATCCAAAAAGAGCAGGCGCGGGCCGCTCACCAGGCCCATGGCAAGCGTCAGCCTGCGCTTCATCCCCTTGGAGAACCCGTGCGCCTTGCGGTCCCGGCGCCCGTACAGCCCGAAGGTGGAGAGGAGTTCTTCTGCCTTCTTTTTCCGGGTTGCGGGGTCGATATTGTAGAGCTCGGCGGCAAACATCATGTTCTGCCATGCCGTGAGATCGTCGTACACGTTCGAGGTCTCGGAGACAACCCCCATGGACTGGCGTGCGGCAATGGTGTCGTTCACGATATCGTGGCCGAAGATCGAAGCCGATCCCCCGGTGGGCGGCGAGATCCCGGTCAGGATCCGGATCGTCGTGGTCTTCCCGGCGCCGTTCGGGCCCAGGTACCCGAACGTTTCCCCCTCGTTTACGGTAAAACTCACGTCGTTGAGCGCGGCAATGTCCCGGAAACGTTTGGACAGGTGGGAGGCTTCGATCGCGTACATAAATCTGCATTACCCGGTGTAACGTTTATAGTACATCGTTTGGGATCCGGCAGGGAAGGAGACAAAAACGCATACCTTTATCCTGCAGAGGATCAATTTCATCGTAAAAGAGAAAAACCCCGGGAGAGACGATGATCTTCAAAAAGCTGCCCCGTCCTGTGTTACTGCTTCTGACCGCTGTCTGCATCTGCCTCCTTGCCGTACCGGTGGCGGCGATCTATGCCACCTCCGATATCGGGGGAACGATCACCCGGGGGCACCAGTTCACCATCGAGATCACCGGCCGGCTCAACACCCCCTACTATGTCTGGCTGACAAAGACCTGGTCGCTCAGCGGCGAGGCGGGAGACGAGCCCCCGGTCGTGGTTGCCAGCCAGTATAACGTGCAGCAGGATCCGGCCGGCGGGC
>WSSedL1CaDRAFT_10000271_pt1 | contig 36552 bp, 34 predicted proteins | sample WetSurSL1Cattail_FD_9464 | JGI IMG/M metagenome (IMG submission 9464)
CAAACGCGCCCTCGGTGGTGTCGCCCCCGCCGATATGGGCAATCGGAATTTTTGCCACCAGCGCCGCCTGCGCAGCCGCTAAAATTTCATACCGGTCGCCGAGCAGCACCAGAAGGTCCGGCCGCAGTTGATCAAAAACCTCCGCAAAACCGATCACCCCCAGCCCGATAGATTTCGCAATCCCCACAGGGGTATCGCTGGAAAGGAGCAATTCCACCTTTCGATCAACGGTAAAACCATCCTGTTCAATTTCCCGGTAGGTCAGACCAAATTCCGGGGAAAGATGTGCCCCCGTCACCACCAGCTGAAGCTGAAAGCACGGTTCTTTTTCAATCGCTTTCAATAGAGGACTCAGCAGGCCATATTCGGAACGGGTTCCCGTTATTACGCAGAGCTTTTGCTTCATGGCACGCCCTTTCCCGCTGGGCAGTACCGCTCCCCCAGCCGCGCACCGCTCGGAATATTAATGATGCGTTGAGCAAGACTTTCCGCTGTGGACAAATCCATATGGGGGCAGTTCAGGAACATCGGCAGCCGGTTCATTAAAACCCACGCAGGGCGCGTTTGAATTCCCTGATTGTTCGTTTCTTCCAGAATCAAATCGCGCATCGGCGCGTTTTCCTCCGATAAAATCAGCGTGTTCAGCCAGTAATTGCTCCTCGCCCAAGGCGGTTCCGTGAAAAATTCGACTCCCTGTATATCTGCAAAAGCCTTCCGGTATTCTTCCGCCAACGCGCGCTTTTGGCGAAGGAACTGATCAATCTGTTCCAGTTGGGCACAGCCCAGCGCGGCATTAAGGTTGGGCATCCGGTAATTATAACCGACCTCGTCATGCACAAATTCCCAGCGATGCGACAGCTTTGCCGTTGTAGTCAGATGCTTTGCTTCCCGGTATAACGCTTCGTCGTTTGTCAGAATCGCGCCGCCCCCACCTGTTGTCACAATTTTATTGCCGTTAAAGCTGAGAGCGGAAGTTCTGCCGAAGTTCCCGGTATGGATATCCTTATAATACGAGCCGAGCGATTCCGCCGCATCCTCTATCAGTTCCAGTCCGTATACATCGCACACCTGCAAAATCAAGTCGAGATTTACGGGGTGACCGAAGGTATGCATAGCAATCAAAGCCCTGATGGGCCGGTGTGTCTGTCTGTTGTAACAGGTGCCGTCTTTGAACTCCGAGGTTTCTTTCAGGTAGCTGGCCAGCTTCTCCCCGTCCACTCCAAGTGAAATCATCTCACTGTCAACCAGATGCGGGGTGGCACCGCAATAACACACCGCGTTCGCCGTAGCGACGAATGTAAGCGCTGGAATCAGCACTTCATCCCCCGGCTGCACCCCCGCCAATTTTAAGCATATCTGCAGGGCGGCGGTACCGTTGACCACTGCCGCGGCATATTTTGCCCCCGTAAATCTGACCAGCTCCTCCTCAAATTTCCCGACATACTGCCCGATGGAGGAGACATATCCGGAGTCCAGACAGTCTTTTACACAGTCCCATTCCCGCCCTGTGAAACAGGGTTCATGCAAAGGGATTGGGTCCTCCCCCGGATTTAGAACTCTCTTAAGGGCATCTGTAATTATTGCTGGATTCAATTTCTCATCAAGATTCATATTACATACCTGTCGGCCTGATAGCGCTTTCGGTTTTCTGCGTTGCAGAACCATTCCGCAGTCAGCGCGAGCCCTTTTCGAAAACCGTCTATTCCTCCAAATTCCGGTTTCCATCCAAACAGTCCCACAGCCTTTGAAGTATCGGCATAAAGGCGTCGTACCTCACTTTTTTCAGGCCGAACCCGTTCCGCCTCGGTGATCGTCTTAACGTCAACGTTCATGACCTGCGCGATCATTTGTACTGTCTCACCGACGGATATTTCAAAATTACTGCCGATGTTAACTACTTCCCCCACTGCCGCATCACAGCAGGCTACTTCCAAAAATCCCCGAACCGTGTCGCGCACAAAGTTAAAATCACGGGTCGGCGTTAAGGAACCAAGCTGAATCTTGCGGTTTCCCTGCGCAATTTGAGTAATCACCGTCGGAATCACCGCCCGGTTCGACTGCCTCGGTCCGTAGGTGTTAAATGGGCGGATGACGGCAACCGGAGTGGAAAATGAGCGGTAAAACGAAAGTGCCAGCTGGTCTGCCCCAATTTTTGACGCAGCATACGGGGATTGTGCCTGCAGCGGATGCGTTTCCGGAATCGGCACGTACAGCGCCGTTCCATAAACTTCACTGGTGGAAGTCTGAACAATCCGTTCCGTTTCCAGTTCCCGTGCAGCTTGCAAAACATGAAGTGTCCCTTTAATATTTGTGTCAATATATTCATATGGAGAATAATATGAATAAGGTATCGCGACCAGAGCAGCCAAATGAAATACCGCGCTGCAACCCTGCATTGCGGCCTTTACGCGGTAAGGGTCGCGAATATCTCCCTGATATACTTCCAAATCGTTTCGAATCTCTTTCGGAGACTGATCGAGCCATCCCCATGAGTTGAACGAATTATAATAGACAAAAGCACGGACGGAACATCCCATGCGAACCAGCTCTTCCGTTAAGTGAGAGCCGATAAAGCCATCCGCTCCCGTAACCAGAACTTTCTTCCCTGATAAATCCATTTCACACCCCCGTTATTCGGACTGCCTTTTTATACTCCGCACTATATTAATATTCCGACACGATTAAAATAGAAGTACGGATTGCCGCAGGGGCTTTTCCAACTTGGAAAAAACTTTTCTACCCTTATAAACATAACCTTTATATGCTTTGGAGTGAATGCTATGTCGAAGTTCTGCTCTCCCCTGATTACCTGCCGACTGACTGATCAGGATGGGAATTCCTTGAATCCATACGAGCCCGACTCCATTACATATACCATATTAGCGGCTCCAGAACATTTCGATGCGGGCGGGCACTGTCTCATTACTCCCTCACTGCAGGTTGCGGTCGAAGGCTATCTTGTTGTTTATTCCGGCAAAAAGGAAATTTCTGCGCCTATTCCATTTTGCATGATTGAATCTCTTTGCATTTCTGTTCCAAAAGGAAGTTCTTTAACCTTTCAGGTGAAAGGGTTCCACTGCTGGGCGGCTCCTGACTGGTGCGAAGGCACCCCTGCAATGGAAGGGATTAAGCTGTTAATCAGTGTGGAAACGGTCGTTCTCTCCAAAGCAGCCACTTCCCTGCTGGTTCCGCAGGTGGACTCCCGTCTCCATGAAATTAACCGCATCTGCATTCGGACCAACCGGGTCTGCGACAGTACCCGGTTCCGCAGCGGATGCTGCATCTGTTATAAAGATATCGCTCTGAAAGCGGATGTTTCCCAATACAACGCGATTTCCGACGGGATAAAACGGACTTACCGCAACAGCGACGAGCTGCAGGAATATGGCAGGCAGGGCATCCTTTCCCCGAAGGAGGTATCCTATCATAAGGTGTTCGTCAACGGAGTTCTGCAGCCGAAAGCGAACTATGTTTTGAAAAAGGGTGAACTGACCTTTACGACACAGGACGTCCCCTCAGGAGGGCAAGCCGTCATGATTTTGTTCAACACATTGAAAGAGCCCGACGGCCAAATGATGGATGCCGCCGACTGGCAGTACAGTGCAGTTTCCGACGGCGAGAAAAAAATTTATACCAATACGGATGAATTGAAAGAATACGGAGATCATGGGATACCTGCCCCCAGCGAAGTATCTTACTTCAATCTATATATTAATGGCGTTTTTCAGCCAAAAGTAAACTACAAAGTAAAAAAGGGCGTTCTGAAACTGACCACCGCAGACGCTCCGGTGAAAGGAGCGCTTATTATTCTGGAATCCATCATTATTCGGAACCCAATGGGTCTGCTGATCCACATGGAAACCTATGCGTACAATGCCCACTCCGACGGAGGCAAAATTTACACCAGCCAGGATGAAATAAGGATGTACGGCAATCAGGGAATCTCGAACCCTGATAAGAGCCTCTACCAAAGCCTGTTTGTCAACAGCGTTCTTCAGCCCGATGTAAACTATATGGTGCAGAAAGGATATCTTATTCTGGAAACAGAGGACAGTCCAACTGTCGGAGCTCCGATTTCCCTGCAGTCTGTCGGAAACCGTTCCGTTTCGCCCTGCTGCAAAACACAAATGTCCGATACCGCTCTTTTACAGTGGAAAAAGGAGTACGCACATATCAAAGAGCGCTAAAATTTACGGGACTAATCGTTTACTATGACGGCCGGTCTGCGCAATCGGCGGAAAAAATCCGGGTGCAAACAGAAGCTGCTCAGGAGATTTTTAATATGTACCTGGAAGAGAACGGAAAAACCATACTTTTAATTCCGAGAACAAACCCGTTCTGTACTAATTCCCGCCCCCCACGCATAATTATTAGCAATCGGAATCGTTTGGAGGGTGGAACAGTGAAAGGTATTGTTGAGGAGCGCGCCGTGGAACTCGGCGAGTACATAATTGAGAACAAAACCACCGTACGCGGCGCGGCAAAAAAGTTTGGGGTCAGTAAGTCCACCGTACATAAAGATGTGGCACAGCGGCTGAAATATGTTGACCCGCAACTGTATAAGCAGGTTAAGCAAATTCTTGAGCTCAACAAAGCGCAGCGTCATATTCGCGGAGGTATGGCTACAAAGCTGAAGTACAAAAAGTTACAATAACTTATTGCCTTTCCCATATCAATTACAAAAATTACCACACCAATCAGTGCAGTGCTGGTTGGTGTGGTTTTTCATTCTACGCGGCGGAAAATCCCATTTGGAAGCGCATCCCTCTTTTTATTGCAACTTATGAAAGGGAATCTATTCCAGCGCATAAATGATGGTTTGTGGTAAACATTAACAGATGTGAAGGTTCGCAATGGAGATCGTGCTTTCCTCCTGAAATCAAAATCCGTCCTTCAATCGCAGATGCAAAATTACACTGCGATCGCCAAAAGCTTTGAACCGTAATTGACTGCAGTAAAAAACGCATAGGAAGGTGAAGCCATGGAATCAAACGGCGCCGAAAGCAAAGTAAAAAACGCCGCACTTACAAAGCATCTCACCGAAAATATTGATCTGATGAAATCGATATTTATAAAAGACGAGACGTTAATCACCCGCAACGTTGAAAGCCAAACCGACCCAAAAATTTCATACTGCGTTGTTTATTGCGACGGCATGGTAAACAACAAGCTTTTGAATGAAGACGTGATTAAGCCGCTTTTAGAATACAGGCCGGAACAAAAAGATGCCCAATTAATTGATATTATCGCCAGACAGGTGATGATTTCCAACAGCGTGGAGGAGACCTCCGATCTTGATAAGCTGTTACAGGGAATTGTCTACGGCGACGCAGTCCTGCTGGTGGACGGCTATGCCGAAGCGCTTATCTTAAATACAAAAGGCTGGACAACCCGCAACTCCGCCGAACCGGACGGTGAACGTGTTCTTAGGGGGCCACGCGAGGGTTTTAACGAATCTATTATGATGAATCTCTCCCTTCTTCGGCGCAGAGTCAGAACACCGGATTTAAAAATGGAGTTCCAGACTTTTGGAACAAAAACTAAAACGAAAGCCTGTATCTGTTATATAGACGGGGTAGTAAATGAAGACGTCCTTGCTGAATTCAAAAAAAGGTTAAAAACGTTCACAATAGATGGGGTTCTGGATGTAAACTATATCTCTGAATTTGCCAGAGACGCACCGTATTCTCCAGTTAAAACGATCGGCAGCACCGAAAGGCCGGACATTGTGGCAGCAAAGTTGCTTGAAGGCAGAGTAGCTCTCTTTTTGGACGGCACCCCGGTTGTTTTAACACTCCCCCATCTTTTCATCGAGCATTTTCAGAGTGATGAGGATTACTACTTGAACTATTTTTACGCTTCTTTCTGCCGAATGCTGCGTTTATTTGCATTCTTTATTTCCACCAGTATGCCGGCAATCTACGTTGCATTGACTACATTTCACCAGGAAATGCTCCCTCTCGCGCTGATGATGAGTATTTCACAGGCCCGCCAAGGAGTGCCGTTTCCCACTGCGATTGAAATGGTATTGATGCTGACGGTATTCGAAATGCTTCGAGAATCCGGAGCCAGAATGCCGGGTATGATGGGACAGGCACTCAGTATTGTCGGAGCATTGGTCATTGGTCAGGCGGCTGTCTCCGCCAAAATAGTCAGCGCGCCAATGATTATCATCGTAGCATTTACGGGAATTTCCGGATTAATGGTTCCGCGTATTAAGGGGCTCAGCATCCTGCTTCGTTTTTCCTTGCTGTTTCTGGCCTCCATGCTGGGATTGTACGGGTATATGTTCGGTATGCTCGGCCTGCTGATTCATTTATTCAGTCTTACTTCTTTTGGAATTCCGGTTCTAACCAGCACCTACGCCAACGGTCCTCAAGATAAAAAAGACATTTATGCGCGCGCACCTTGGTGGTTTATGAAAAAGAGGCCAAAGTTTCTTTCCTCCAATACAACAAGACAATCAAAAAAGGGTGATGCTCAATGAAAACAGCCAAACGTTTTGCTGTACTCCTGCTTGCAATCAACATGCTTTTTTTATCCGGCTGCTGGAATTACCGTGAAGTGGATAATATGTCTATGATTGGCGGTATTGCAATTGACAAAGGCAAAGATGGATTTAAGTATCATATCACTTATGAGTTTCTTGATTTGTCCAATGGACAAATCAATTCCAAGCTACTGGAGACAGATGGGGATACTCTTTTTGACTGCGCAAGAAACGCCATCGGAAAAAGTCAAAAAAAGCTGTTCTTCAGCGACTGTAAAGTGGTAATTATCAACAACGAAATTGCTTCGGAAGGAATCGCTCCGATTCTCGACTGGATGCTGCGTGATTCCGAGCCGCGGATTAACTTGAACCTTCTCATTTCTAAGGAAAAGACGGCCGCTGAAATTTTAGAACAAAAGCCGGTTACCAATCAGCTCACCAGCCTGGAAATTTGGAATATGCTCGAACAAAACACCGCCAGTCTGGGTGAAACTCCCAATGTAAAATTATACCAGGCCAATAACATACTGGCCAGCGAGGGAATTTCTCTTAATCTCCCCTCTATTAAAGTCTCGGCAGGCAAAGAAAAAACGACGGAACTGGATGGTACCGCCGTTTTTAAAAAAGATAAATTAGTGGGGTATCTAAACAGGAATGAGTCAAAATACTTTCTGTTCTCGACCGGAAAAATTAAAGGCGGACTGCTTGTTACAAGCCCGAAAAACGATAAAAATTTTATCACCCTTGAAATATCGGAGAGTTCTGCGAAAATAACCCCCGTAATCAAAGACGATAATGTAACCATGGAAATTGAAATCAAGGTAAAAGCTGCTTTGGGTGAAGAACAGACCCCTATTGATTATACGAGTGTCAGCGGCATTCAAGCGGCCGAAAGAAGTGCCGAAAAGACATTGCAATACGGCGTAAACGAGGTAATTAAAAAATGTCAAAGTCAATACGACACTGATATTTTCGGATTTGGCAGTTGTATCCATCTGAATAAGCCCGAATTCTGGACTAAAGAAAAAGCGAACTGGGATGATACCTTCCGCACGTTAAAGTATTCCATTACCACCGATGTGGACATCACGAATACAGCGACTACGAAATCAAAAGTTAAAGTTGGTGACTGACATGGACGTCATACTCATAACAGGATTTCTCTATGCATTTTTAATTATTTTTGATCTGATTCCACTAATTAAAAAGAAGGATAAAAAGGCCCTTTTCCTTTCCATTCCTATTTATCTGGTTACTCTGACAGTGAACGTAATGTCAGGTCTCGGCTTTAAATTCCCCTATATCAACGACATGATAACGCAAATGATCACTTCAATCTTCCATATGCAATGAGGTATTTATAATGACGACGAATCATGTGATGACAGGCAAACAGATTCAAAGTATTTTTATCCTGTTTTGGATGGGCAGCCTTGTAATATCCAGCATCAACCCGGAGGCAAAGCAGGACTCCTGGATATCTGTTTTGATGGCGGGAGTTATGATTTTGCCGTTATTTGCGATTTTGATCCGAATCACTAAATTATATCCCGGACTAAACCTATTTGAAATCATGTTCAAAGTATTCGGCGGCATTTTGGGGCGGATTCTTGCGGTTTTTTTTATAAGTTACTGCTTTCTGCTCGGCACTTACGTGATCAAGATATTTGCTCAATTTGTTAAAATTCTAAATATGCCTGAAACGCCGGAGCTTCTGATTCAAGTCTTTATGATGCTGCTGTCTGTCTGGGCGGTGAAAAGCGGTCCGGAGGTAATCGGAAGATTATGCAAATTTCTCTGGCCGATTGCGGCGACTTTAACTACGCTCGCGACCATTGTTGCAACCAAGTATATGGATTTTAATAATCTGAAGCCGGTGATGGAGACTAATTTTAAATCTCTGCTCAGCGGAGCTTTTTTCTATTTTGCTATTCCTTTCGGTGAGGTCGTGGTGTGCCTTAGCTTGTTCTCCTCCGTTAGCACAAAAGCAAGCACAACAAAAATTTATGCCAAAAGCCTTATTTCTTTTCTTGTGTTTATTCTGGTTGTTATACTGCGAAATACTTTAGTTTTAGGCATTCCTAATGAATTAATGTATTACTTTGCATCTTATCAATGCGTCAGTATTATTTCAGTTGGAGATTTTTTCACCCGCATTGAAGTACTGATTGGAATCGATCTCATGCTTGGTGGATTTACAAAAGTCTGTGTGTGCGTCTACGCCTCCTCACTTGGAATGGCTAAAATATTCAATATACAGGATCAGAAAACGATGGCGATTCCCTGCGGCCTTATTATGATCATGCTCGCGATTATGTTTTATCCGATAGAGTATACATGGCTCAATATGTACCGGATATATGCCTTTCCATTTCAGGTGATTTTTCCGGTTATGATGTGGATCGGTGCGGAAATACAAACAAAAACGAAAGCTGTGGGTGCCAATGCGAATACTCAAGCGTGATATGGCAGCCCAAAAGGATCATTTCGATTGTGTTCCATTGTGCGGGGTGTTAAAATGACCAATCATGAAATTACCAGCAAACAGATGCAGGCCATCTTCATTCTATTTTGGGCAGGCAGCGCGGTCGTAACCGGTATTAACCCAGACGCTAAACAAGATTCATGGATTTCAATCTTGTTTGCAGGCATCATGATTTTGCCCCTGCTTGCACTGTATGTCCGAATTATCAAATTGTATCCCGGCTTGAACCTGTTTGAAATCGTATTTAAGATATTTGGAAATATATTCGGAAGAATTATTTCTTCTTTTTTCGTACTCTATTTCATTCACCTTGGCGGCATGGTAACAATCGTATTCACATCATTTGTTCAAATCTTAAATATGCCTGAAACACCTGAATTGTTAATGACCACTTTTATTGTTTTGCTTGCGTCATGGTCAGCCAAAAATGGCCCGGAAAACATCGGCAGACTGTCTAAGTTTATCTGGCCATTGGTCGCAGTCTCTATTGGTATCACATTTATCGTTGCAATAAAAAACATGGATATAAATTATATCAAACCAATAATGGAGACTAATTTTAAATCTCTGCTCAGCGCGGCATTCAACTTTTCTGCACTCCCGCTGGCGGAAATTGTTCTGTGCATTTGTTTTTTCTCTTCCGTAAACACGAAGGCAAAGCCGGCTAAAATTTTTACAAAAAGCCTTATCTCATTCATTATCTTAATGCTAGCAATCGTTTTTCGCAATATTCTCGTTTTAGGAATACCGACTGCTTTAATATTCTACCATCCCTCTTACCAAAGCGTCAGTATCATTTCGGTCGGTGATTTCTTCACCCATATAGAAGTGCTGATTGGAATCAATTTGCTGCTTGCGGGATTTATTAAAGTTACGGTCTGCTTGTACGCCTCCTCTCTTGGGATTAGCAAAATATTAAATATTTCCGACCAAAAAACAATCATCGTACCTTGCGCCTTACTAATAAACACGATCACCGGCATGCTTTATTCGAATCCTCAAGCTAATTTAATGTTCATTAAAGTTTACCCTTTCTATTTTTTTCCTATTCAAGTGATACTGCCGTTTATCATCTGGATTGGGGCGGAAATACAAAGCAAGATAAATACTGCAGGCGCTCAGTCCAAAGCACAATAAATCATATAAATTATTACATTTAATTTCATGATGCGTTTTTTGCTTAAAAGAATTATGATCTTTATAAGTGCGCATTGCAATGAGGTAACCATAATGACCAATCATGTGATCACCGGCAAACAAATGCAAGCCATCTTCGCTCTGTTTTGGATAGGTAGCATCATAATAGCAGGCGTGAATCCACAGGCAAAGCAAGATTCGTGGATTTCCCTTTTGTTCGCAGGTTTGATGTCTCTACCCCTCATTGCATTGTATGTACGAATAACTCATTTGTATCCCGGTCTAAATCTGTTTGAAATTTTATTCAAGATATTCGGACGCATTTTCGGAAGAATTTTATCCCTTTTTCCCGTGCTTTTTGCAATTCATCTTGGAAGCATGGTTACCAATACATTTTCCATATTTATTAAGATTGTCAACATGCCTGAAACTCCTATACTTCTAACTACAGTATTTATCGTAATCGTGTGCAGCTGGTCAGTGAAAAACGGAGCTGAAAACATTGGAAGACTGTCTAAATTTGTCTTGCCAATCGTGATAGTCACCAGCTTAATAACTTTTATCATCGCGATGAAAGATATGGACCTTAATAACCTAAAGCCGATCATGGATACGAATTTTAAATCACTACTCAGCGGCGCTTATTCTTACCTCACTCTGCCATTTGGTGAGATGGTACTGTGCTTCTCCTTTTTCTCTTCCGTAAATGACAAAACGGGTTCATTGAAAATTTTAATCAACAGCCTTGTAATTACCATTTCATTCTATATTATGGTAATCTTTCGCAATATTCTTACTCTAGGTGTTCCGAGCACCTTATTATTTTATTTTCCCTCTTACGAAAGTGTCAGCATCATCTCAGTCGGGGATTTCTTCTCCCGCATTGAAGTATTGATTGGCATCGACCTATTGCTCTCTGGATTTATCAAAACCTGTGTTTGCCTGTATACGGCCTCCCTCGGGCTTACAAAAATATTGAATATTCAAAAACAGAATTCTGTGGTAATTCCCTGTGCCTTACTCATCATAACAATCTCAGGTATGCTATACGCGAGTTCAATCACAAATATGGAGTTCTTTAAGTATTATCCCATTTATGTTATTCCTATTGAATTTATTTTTCCGCTCATCATATGGATCGGGGCGGAAATACAGAACAAGATAAAAACTGCCGATACTAATCCCAAAGTGGAATAGGATTATGCCAACGATTACATTCATCTTCCTAACATGTCTTATTGTTAAAGACTAAAATTCATCGGCGCATTGCAATGAGGTAGCCATAATGACCAATCATGTGATAACTGATAAACAAATGCAATCCACGTTAACTATGTTTTGTCTGGGCAGTGCAATTATAATGGGCATCAGTTCTAAGGCAAAACAAGACACTTGGATTTCCATTCTGATTTCAGCAGTCCTGTTTTTACCACTGATGTTACTGTACGTCCGCATAAGCAAGTTATATCCTAGACTAAACCTATTTGAAATCTTGTTAAAAATATTCGGCCGCGTCTTCGGTAGAATTTTGTCCTTGATTTTCATTCTCTTTGCAATTCATCTTGGCAGTATGGTAATTGGTTTATTTATTCAATTTATTCATATTCAGAACATGCCGCAAACACCGAAATTATTAACCGTTTCCTTCATTATTTTGCTGTCAATCTGGTCAGTGAAAAATGGACCTGAGAACATCGGGAGGATTTCAAAAGTCACCTGGCCGGTTGTGCTGATTTTCAGCTTTTTCACATTTATTGTCGGAATAAAAGTAATGGATTTCAATTACTTGAAGCCGTTTATGCAAGCAGATCCTAAATCGCTGCTTAGCGGAGCTTTTTCATATTTTACTCTGTCATTTGGAGAAATATTTTTATGCCTAAGTCTGTTCTCATCAGCTGATTCTAAAGCCAATCCTATTAAGATTTTCGCAAGAAGTCTGATCAGTTCTATCATATTCATTATGGTAATAGATCTTCGCAATATCCTGATCCTGGGCGTTCCCACCGCATTAAGTACGGGTTCTCCTTCTTACAAATCTGTCAGCCTTATTTCGGTCGGGGATTTTTTTACCCATATGGAAGTGCTAATCGGTATTAATTTAGTGCTTACAGGCTTGATCAAAATCTGTGTCAGTCTATACGCCGCCTCTCTCGGGCTCACTAAAGTGCTAAATATTACTGATCAAAAAGCAACAGTAGTCCCCTGCGGTTTGCTCATTGGCACGCTTTCCCTCCTGCTCAGTTCAGATTCTGCGGCACAGTCTCAATGGCTGAAGGTTTTTCCAATCTATTCCATTCCTTTTGAAATCATTTTACCTCTCATATTATGGATTGGGGCGGAAATACAGACTAAGATAAAAGCTTCAGACAGTGGCAGCAAGGCAAATGCATCAACACAGGAAGATACCCCAAGTAAATAAGCATAGGGCAACTCCTGCTGCCCTATGCTTATTTACTTACCTGTAATACGCGGTTGGGCCGAAATGCAGCGCATGCAGTTTAGCGCCGAATTGTTTTTATCTTTTACCTCCAGCATAACGTCAATATTCCTGCTGCCCAAACCTTTGATAAAATCCATAAATTCATCGGTTCGAATGGTAGCGGAGTGCGCCCCCGGCTTCTTGGAATAATCCTGCTGGGCATAGTGAATCTTTTGCGGCCCATCTTTTTTGTGCCAAGTTTGGGCACAGTCCTCAATCCAGTCGAGATCCTTCTTTCCCGGGTCACAGGGATTTACGGAATTGTGCAGATTATCATAAACAACAGGGATGTTCAGGCTGACACCAAGTTGTAATACGTCTTCCACAGTATAACTCCGGTCATCATTTTCAATCACCAGTCTTTGGAGAACCGTCTCATCCAGCAGACGGTAGTTTTCTAGAAACCGAAGGAGGGCCTGCTCCTTATCACCATATACTCCTCCGACATGCAGTATAATTTTATGCTCAGCATCTGTTGCAAGACTGCAAAGCACCCTGTTATGATAGTTTAAATCGTCAACCGCTCGTTTTACCACATCCTGATTTGGCGAATTCAGAACGGTATATTGACCCGGATGCATGGAAACACGCATTCCTCCGTCTGCTATTTTCTCACCAATGACGGTTAACTTAGGGGCAAACAATTTCCACCAGTGAGTTTGATTGACAGGACTGGAACCAAAAGGGATTAGATCGGAACTAATGCGGAACAGCTTAATACCGTTGCCTCTGTTGTAATCAATTATGGTTTCAAGTGCGTTTAAATTATGTGCGGTCAAATTCAGAAGTACAGATTCGCTTGCATTTTTTAGCATACAGCTTTTTAACCCAGTGTGCGGTACCCCGACCGTTTGGCACGCGTAACCGATTCTCAATTCATCACTCTCCCCACACTGCTTAATTTTCTCTGATTCTACAATCTTATTATCTCATGCTGTTCCCTATTTAACCCATATCAATGAATCGATATACAAATAAACAGCCCGCAAGCAAACAATTTTATGTCTGCTTACGGGCTGCTGATGGTCAGCAAATTCGTGGAAGGCCCTCGCCGTAAAGTTCCGGTACGATCCGGGTGCCGCCAATCGGCGTCTTTACCAGAAGCGTACCCGCTTCTCCTTCCGTTACACTTCCAATACACGCGGCATGTTCGCCGTATTTCGCATTTTGTATGAGTTTAACTGCCTTTTGTGCATCTTCTTTCGCAACAACCGCAACGAGTTTTCCCTCGTTACCCATGTAAAGCGGGTCAAGTCCTAAAATTCCGCAAAACCCTTTCACTGGCTCCGAAACAGGAATTTCCTGTTCGTTCAACTCGATACAGCAGGATGACGCAGACGCAAATTCGTTCAGTACGGTAGCCAAGCCGCCGCGGGTTACGTCACGCAACGCTTTCACACGGATGCCATTCTCAAGTAGCGCTTTCACGATTTGATTCAACGGTGCGCAGTCGCTCTCAATTTTATTTTCAATTCTCATTCTGGAACTAAGAATCGCGGCGTGATGCTCGCCTAAATAACCAGAAAGCAATACACAGTCGCCTGTTTCGCAGTTGGAGGCGCTGATGTTCCTGCCCTGAGGTACAAACCCGACGCCTGCGGTATTGATGCAGACACCGCCTTTTCCTTCAATGACCTTGGTGTCGCCCGCAACAATCATGACGCCCGCTTCCCTCGCGGTCTTTGCCATGGAGTCCGCAATTTTTTCCAAGTCGGCACTTTCCGCACCCTCTTCAATAATAAAGCCGCAGGTAAGGTATTTGGGCTGAGCACCGCTCATCAGCAGGTCATTGACCGTACCACAGACAGAAAGCCTGCCAATATCCCCACCCGGAAAAAATACAGGCGTCACAACAAAGCTGTCTGTCGTCATTGCGATCGTTTCCGAACCCGGAACCACTGCGGAATCCTCCATTTTTGACAGCACAGGGTTGCTGAAGCTTTTGGAAAAAATATTGGATATCAGTTCCGATGTAGCTTTTCCGCCGCTGCCATGAGCCATTGTTATTTTCATCGTATTGAAACTCCCTACCTATTTTTAAGCATATTTGATTAAATACTCGGACAACCAAATGTCAATCCTGCAATGCCACTTCACATTGTAAGCCATCTCCCTTTGTCAAGGGAGACAAATGCTGTTATAACCATAAATCTTACTCTCTGCGGTTTACATAATACTGATAGCAGCTTCCCTCCGTGGAAACCATACAGGCGCCCTGCGGCGACTGCGGATTACACACCTTGCCAAATAATGGGCACTGCCGCGGGCTGATGGCTCCGGTGAGTACCCGCGCGCAGCGGCAGTTCGGGTTGGCGCTGTAGTCTTCGGTTAGATTCTCACTGCCCGCGTCAAAACGCTCATATTCCGGCCTCAGCTGCATACCGGAGCCTTGGATTGCGCCCATACCGCGCCACGAAGCATCGCAGGGAGTAAAATACCGGCTTACCACTTGCTGGGCGCTTTGGTTGCCCACGCTGGTAACTACAGAAGGATACAGATTCATCACTTCTCCCTTGCCGTGCCGCCGAACCAGAGCGTAGATTGCCAGTAAAATTTGCTCCGCTTCAAAACCGGCAACCGCAAAAGGAATATGATATCTATTGGCGATAGACTGATAGATATCACTGCCTGTAATCACACTTACATGTCCGGGGGCAATAAATCCGTTAATCCCGCTTTCATTGCCGCAAACCCAGTCAATCACCTGCGGCATGGTTTTTAGTGAGGTGAGCAGTTTGATATTATGGATTCCCTTATTTTGTGCCTCCTCTAAAAGCAGGGCGTATACAGGGGTTGTGGTCTCAAACCCGATTGCCGCGAAAATAAACGTTTTAGCCGGTTCCGCGACAGCAAGCTTTAATGTATCCATGGGCGAATAGACCATTTGCACCTGCCCACCCTCGGCTTTTGCGTCGTTCAGATTTTTGCCGCTGCCTTTTACACGCAACAAGTCACCAAACGAAACCACAACCTGATTCGGCTCCATTGAGAGAGCCACAAGCCGGTCTATATAAGATGAGACAGTAACACATACCGGGCATCCCGGGCCGGAAATCAACTTTATTTTTGGAGAAAGCAGACTAACGATACCACAGTGCGAAATCGCAGCTGTATGAGAGCCGCAAACCTCCATCAACCGAAGTGGTTCTCCGTTATAATTTTTTAAATAACTCTTATAATCTAACATAAATTTTCTATTTCCTCAAAAAGATCTGCCAGATTTTTATGCTCGTCCTCCGAAATCACCTGTAAAATACAGCCGGCGTGAACAAGCACGTAATCGCCGGGCTTGACTTGAACAAGCCCGGCCTCCGCACGAACAAGATTACCGCTGAAATCAACCTCTGCCACAGTACCTTCCACTTTTACCACTTTGCCCGGCATCGCCACGCACATAATATCACGCTTTCTATCATATATTTGACTTTCATTCGGCGTGCTGCGCGCACAGCCACGCCTGACCAAGACTAATCCCGCTGTCATTGCAGGGAACTTGGGAATTGAGGAACACCTCAAAGCCGTCGTCCTTCAGCAACTTTACGCATTCCCGCGTCAGCAGCAGGTTTGAAAACACACCGCCGCTCAATGCTGCTTTATTTTCCCCGCTTTGCACGCGAATTCGACGGCAAACCGCCAGCAGCATGCGAGAAACAGACAAATGAAACCCCAGCGCGAGAGCACCTGAGTTCACGCCGCTTTTCACAGCACTATAAATATCTTTGATCAGATTAACCTGATTGATGACTAATTGAGCGTCTACATCGCAAATTTGAAAGTCCATGGGAAAAGGTGTAACACCCGCAGTTTCTGCCGCGGCTGCCGCATTTTCCAATGCAATGGCACATTCGCCTTCATATGAATTATAGCTTCTGATCTTTAAAACGGCACTCACCGCATCGAACAGTCTGCCCATGCTTGAACTTTCGAAGGTGTTAATGTGATTGCCGAGTGCAGCCCTTACGATGGATACCTTATCCATTGTACTCTCAGTCATATCCACGCCGGCGGCATATAAGTAGCATAAAGAAGTGAGTTCCGCATCTTTCGAGGCTCTGTCTCCGCCGCAAAGCGTAACATAATCTAAATGCGCACTGCGCTCAAATTCCGCTCCTTTACAGAGCAAAAATTCACCGCCCCAAACACAGCCGTCCGTTCCGTACCCTGTTCCGTCAAACGCCGCTCCGATACAGCTTTTGAGGCCGTACTCCGCCATAACGGAGGCAATATGGGCGTGGTGATGCTGGATAGGCACAATAGGTTTATCCCATTCCACCGCAAGCCGGGAGGTTTGATAATTCGGGTGCAGATCGCAGGCGATCACCGACGGCTGAATACGGAAAAGATGCTCCATCCGGTTCAAATTGCTGCGATATACCTGCGAAACTTCATATTGCTCCATATCGCCGAAATACTGGCTCAGGTAAGCGCGGTGCCCTTTCAACAGGCAAAAACAAGCTTTTAGATCGCCGCCCATTGCCAAAATCGAATTTATTGCGCGAAGTTCCAGTTGAATCGGCATGGGAACATATCCTCTGCTGCGCCGGATTAACTGCGGAAAACCGCAAAACACCCGTGTAACCGAGTCGTCCAGCGGAGTAACGATTTGACGCTCATGATACAGTACTCCGCCAAAAAATTCCGACTGAAACCCCAGCATTTCGGTATCATTGATAATAATCGGTTCATCGGAGAAATTTCCGCTTGTCATCACAAGCGGGCCGCACGCATCTACCAACAGCTGGTGTAAACCTGTATAAGGCAGAAATACTCCTAAGAATCGACTTTCACTGCTGAGGGAAACACAAAACACCTCATGCTCCTTGTTTAAAAGGACAATCGGCCTTGCGGACGAAGTGAGCAGCTTCTCTTCCTCGGAACTCACTGAGCACACTTCCCGAATCGAATCCAAAGATGAAAACATGACCGCAAAAGGTTTTTTATCCCGGTGTTTTAATTGGCGAAGCCGTTCCACCGCAGTTTCACTGCCAGGCAGACAGGCGAATTGATACCCGCCGATTCCTTTCAGCGCCAATACCGCACCGGAGCGAAGCATCACAATGCCTTTTTCCAGTGCTTCTTCCCGGTGATATTGCAAACCGCCCGTTCGAAAAATCAACTGGGGGCCGCAGTCGTGGCAGGAAATTGTCTGTGCGTGGCGGCGGCGCGTATTCGTGGTATATTCCGTCTCACATGCAGGGCACATAGGGAACTCATCCATCGTAATATTGCAGCGGTCATACGGCAACGAATGGATGATACTGTAACGCGGGCCGCAGGCAACACAGCTGATAAACGGATAGCCGTACCGGCGGTCCGATGGAGCAGAAAGCTCTTTCAGGCAATCTTTGCAGATCGGCAGATCAGTAGGAATCAGCGGCGTTTCTTCGCTGGTAACAATACTTTCTATAATCCGAAAATCCTCAAATTTTCTTCGAGGCAAGGGCATGGAAATAACTTGGGTCACGTCAGCGCCCGCAGGTTGTTGCGACTTTAGGCGATGGATAAATTGATCCATCGCCTGTTCAGAAGCATCGGCGGTAATTTCAACAATACCGCCATTATTCAATACAACGCCGGTAACCCCAAGTTCATCGGCAAGCCGGGCTACAAAAGGCCGGAATCCGACCCCCTGAACAACACCATAAACCGTGATGGAACAGGTCATGCAAACATTACCCCTTGGGTATCATGCATTTGATTCGGTTCCCTTCGGTGCTGCTGCCACGGGTTCCTTTGCTGCTGCCGGTTCCTTTGGCGGTTCAGGTGCTTTTTCATAAGTATCAACACTTTTTTTCGCATTCGGGTCTGTATATGCCTGCTGCATACTCAAAGACTTTTTCGGGCAGCTCTCCACACAGTAGCCGCATTGGATACAGCCGAAACGCTCAATCGACCAAGTTCTACCCGCGCGGTCAACCGTAATGGCATTAGCGGGGCATTTTTTAGAGCACAGCCCGCAGAGGATGCAGGTGTTCATATCGACCTGAATATGTCCTCTTGTGCGCTGCTGATATACCCGCGGCTGCTGAGGATATTGTCTGGTAGCAGGAGCGGAAACAAGGTTTTTCAATGCTGTTTTAGCAAATGGTAATATATTCATAAAAGATTTCCTACCTTTCGGTGCAGCTAATGCACGGATCAATGGTCAATACCAAAATCGGCACATCCGCAAACTGGCATCCTTTTAAGGTTTCAAGCAAAGCAGGAATGTTAGCAAAGGTAGGAGTGCGAACACGAACACGATCGAGGAATTTGGTTCCATTAGCCTTTACATAGTACACTGCTTCGCCACGCGGCTGTTCCACGCGCATAAAGTATTCACCCGCCTGAGGGAAACCCTTGACCGGAGTCGCAATCTCACCGTCCGGAATCTTCGCCACAGCCTGGCGGATAATATCCATCGACTGGAAGATTTCGCGAATACGCACATCGGTTCTCGCATAACTGTCGCCTACTGTGCTGGTAATGATTTCAAAGTCAATATTGGGATAGGCCGCATAGCCTGTTTTACGCATGTCCAAAGCAATTCCGCTTGCGCGCATAAACGGGCCGACAGAACCCAAGTCATGAGCCTGTTGGGCAGTTAAAAATCCAACATTCCTAAGGCGCGACTCTACCGCGTAATCACCTAAAAATGTTTTGGTTAATTCTCTTAGCTCAACTTCCATTCCATCAATTTGTTTAACAAAGTCATTGAGCATATCCTTCGGCATATCCTTGAGCTGGCCGCCAATCTTATTGACGGAAAAAATAACGCGGCCTCCTGTGGAAGCTTCAATCATATCCAGCATTTTTTCACGCATACGCCAGCTTTGATAAAAGAGGCTCTCAAAGCCGAACGCGTCGGCAAGAAGCCCAAGCCACAAAAGATGGCTGTGAATACGCGACATTTCGCACCAGATGGTACGCAGATATTTTGCGCGTTCCGGAATCTCGACATTCATAATGTGTTCCACGGCTTCGCAATAGGCCATGCCGTGCATATAACTGCAGATACCGCAAATGCGCTCCGCAACATAAGTATATTCATTAAAATCTTTTTTCTCCACGAGTTTTTCCAGCCCGCGGTGAATAAAACCGATGGATGGCACAGCTTCAACTACCTTTTCATCCTCAAGCACAAGGTCAAGGTGAATCGGCTCCGGCAAAACCGGATGCTGCGGCCCAAACGGTACGACACTTCTAGTTGACATCGGTGTACTCCTCCTTTATTTAAACGGTGTTTCCGTTGAAATTCGGTATAACTTACCCTTGAAATCAACTGAAATCAAATTAATTTTAACGCCGAACAGGTCGACAATCTCATTTTCATAGAGAAATGCCGGCTCAAAGATATGACTGATACTCATAATTTCAGCATCCTCTTCGACTTCAACGCGCAGATTGACAAGGTCGTATTCTTTGCCGAAAGAATACGCAAGTTCATACCCTGTTTGTGTTCTTACCGAGCTAATCTGCACCAAACGGTAACCGTCAGTTTTCATTTGGAGCGCCTTTGACACAAGGTCGCCGGATTCAATTTTAATGTTTTCTCCCTCTATCATTCCGCCGCTCCCTTTCTCATTTTTTCACGCTTTTCATCCAGTACGCCAATGGCTTTGACTACTCCGTCAATAATGGCCTCCGGCCTTGCGGCGCAGCCGGGAACGTAAATATCCACAGGCAGAACCGTGTCGGTTCCGCCCTTGATATTATAGCATTCCTTAAAAACCCCGCCGTTGCAGGCGCAGATTCCAACCGCGACTACAACCTTCGGATTTGGCATTTGATCATAAATCTGCTTGACTACCGGCTCATTCTGTGCGTTAATGCCGCCTGTAATGAGCAGAATATCGGCATGCTTTGGGTTTCCGGTATTGATTACGCCAAAACGTTCCACATCGTAAACCGGTGTTAAGCAGGCAAGCACTTCGATATCACAGCCGTTGCAGCTTGAACCGTCATAGTGTAATAACCACGGTGATTTTGATACTTTTACCATTATTTGCCCGCCTCCTATTTCATTAACATAAGAATCAACAGATTAACCCCGCCAACAACGAGCGTGACAATCCATGTTGATTTGAACATGAAATCCCACTTTACTCTGGGGCTCACATTATCTATTAGTATTTCGATAAAATAAGCAACAATACATGCCGCAAGCGCGACAATTACGCTCCACCAAGCTGAAGTCATAAAGAACAGGCCGACGACACCAAGTAAAAATACCTTCTCATACCACTCAGTGATTTCAACCAGCGCCAGCATGTTGCCGGAAATTTCCGCGTTAAGTCCCTTTACCATTTCCTGATGGGCATGATGGGTGGTACTTAAATCAAACGGAGACTTTCGGAACTTAATTGTCAGTATCCACAGGAAACCGACAAAGATGCCCGGTGTATACGCAATAGCGGGAATCGTGCTTTTTGTAATAATTTCCGAGACAGAAAAACTTCCGGTTGCTTCAAAAAATCCGATTGCAGACAAAAGCACCATCGGCTCGTAAGTCATCTCCTGCAATAATTCTCTCTGACCGCCCATGGAGCTGTACGGTGAATTTGCAGAGCTGGCGGACATAATGTAGAAAACGCCCGCGAGAGTCAGTGCAAAGAAAACAAGCAGTAAGTCTCCGCCAGAGAAAAATAGGCAGCCTGTAAAAATCGTAAACACTAAAAAGCCGCAGATTAAAAAGTCCTGAACGTCATTGACGATAAACGTCTGCTTTGCGAACAACTTGGACAAATCATAAAACGGCTGAAGCACGGGAGGACCCTGCCTTCCCTGCATTCTTGCGGTTATTTTGCGGTCAAACCCCGTAATTAATCCTCCCACCAAAGGGCCGAGGATTAGAAAAAGCACAGTTAAAAGAATTGATGTTTTCATCAGATCGCACCCCCGATCGCCATAACGAGAAGAATCACAATTGCTGCTGAGGCCAGGATCAAGGAAGGCTTTAAGATCTTCTTCTCACCAAAATAATCCTCCATGTACCAGTTGGCAAGGTACATCTTCTTCTTTTCACCGAAGGAGTCCACAAACGAACGGTCGTTTCCATAGTTTCCGCCGCTCATATAGGACATTACTACTTTCTTTTCCTTGCCGAATGTAAGAATACGAACGGCAATTGGGAAAATCACAATCACACAGAGCATCATCAGCATAATGTTGAGGTTACCGCTGCTTATAATTGCAGGGACCTTATTGTGGAACATATCTCCAAGTAAGGGTTCAACCAAATAAGTAGAAGCCAACGGGAAGGTAATTAAAAGAACAATCATGAGAATCGCCTGAGAAAGGAGTGAGAACCACTCACTGCCCTTTGTTGTATTGGGCAGGCGTTCAGACTGGTGAACAATAGCAACCAGTTTTCCCAGCCATTTCGTCCAGTAGAACAAGGTTGTGGCACTGCCGTATATCAGGAAGAACACCAACAAAATGCTCTTTGTATCGAGAAATGCGACCAAAGCAGCCCATTTGGAAATCAACATGCCAAACGGTGCAAGCGACATGCCCGCAATGCCGATAATCATCACGAAAGCAAGCTGCGGCAGTCTGACGACCAGACCGTGCATATCCTCAATGTTGCGGCTACCGGTTGCATTTTCGACCGCACCGACGGAAAGGAACATCAAAGATTTTGAAACCGCATGGAACATCATCAGGAATACTGCGGCCCAAACAGCCTCATGGCGTCCAACTCCGGCGCATGCGGCGATTAACCCCAGATTGGAAACGGTAGAATACGCAAGAACCTTTTTGCCGTCACTCTGCGAGATTGCAAGCATGGAAGTCATCAGGAATGTGAAACCGCCCACGGTTGTCACCATAGTTCCTGCAAGGTTGCCGCCCATAGCCGGTGAAAGACGGATTAAAAGATAAACACCCGCTTTTACCATTGTGGCGGAGTGCAGAAGTGCAGAAGTCGGCGTCGGCGCGACCATCGCGCCCAAAAGCCAGCCCGAAAAAGGAAGCTGTGCACTCTTGGTGAGGGCTGCAAACGCAAGGAAAATGACAGGAATAAGAATCAGCGGATTCTTTGCACCCATAGTGACCAGCTTTTCGAGTTCCGACACATGAAGCACAATGTCGCAATAGGCAATTGCAATTGCAAAGCCCACCCCGCCGAGCAGGTTCATCCATAAGGCTTTAAAGGAATTATTAATTGCTTCCTCAGACTGATTATACCCAATCAACAGGAAGGAGCAAAGGCTCGTAATTTCCCAGAAGAAATAGATCCAAGTCAGGTTGCTTGAGAACACCAAACCAAACATGGCGCCTAAAAAGACAAACAACATCGCGAAGAAAAACGGACGTCTGTCCTTAAAGTTGGTGTGGTGCGCATGATAATCCTTCATGTAACCCACAGCATATACGCAAATCAAGCACCCTACCACGCCGATAATCAAGCACATTACTACGGTGAGCTTATCGACTGCTATATGGGTGCCCTCAATTTCACTCTTTCCTGTCAACTCAAGCCAGGCGATCAAGCCGGTTTGTGCCACAGAGAGCAGTGCGACATAGTATTTTTTATACCTTACACCGTAATAAATCACAAGCCCCATCATAAAGATTTCGCCGATCAAAATTACTGTGTCAACCGCATGGGTTTCTGTAAGATAGTTTGCAGTTGTTCCGGAAAGCATAACTCCCGTAACCAAATACAATACGGCCGCGACAATCACGATGCAGCTGGTGAAAATAAAGTATTTTCTCGGTTTGCCGTGTTTTTTCATTAGCGATAAAATCGCTGCCGCGAAAAAAGGAAAACAAATTAAAAATGCAATGACTGGCAAACGGATACCCCCTCTTAAATTTTATTGGTGTTTGCAGAATCTTAGCATAACGTATTTATTATACTACTTCTTTCGTCACATACTGTCAACATTTTTGCAGAAAACTATTACAACCTTTTTTGATATTTTGTTCGTAATTTTATGTAGTTTTCACGTATGTGGCTTATTACCTATATTATTCTCAAAAATGCGCCCTTTGAAATCAAAGAGCGCATTAAATATTCGATTTGCATCTGTATTATTTTAGGAAATTGCTTCCCTGCGCTTTGGAAACGCTTTTGCACTGACAGGAATTTGAATCACATGAGTCAGCGGTCTCCAAACTAAAACAGCAATTCCGAAGTCAATCATACTGTGAATCACCGTGCCCACCCCGATCATTATGATAACGGAAAAAAGGTAGCCATGCTCATAATTCGCTTTTGTCATTGTGTTGCCAAAATAGAACCATGTGACTACAGCAACCTCACTCACTGCGTGAATCACAGCAAGGAACAGGCCAAACACTGTCGCACTTCCAACAGACGCCATAATATTCGGACTCTTTTTTAATATAAACGCACCGACAATTACAAAGATTATATGACTCATAGCCCGGAGCACGATTACCAGTGGGAAACCGGCAATGAAGAATCCAATGGTGGAACCGATTGTAACTGCCAGCGCCACGGGAGGGGAGATAAACAGTGCAATAAAAATCGGCACATGGCTGGCTAGTGTGTAGGATGCCGGCGGCAGTATGATTTTCGGAAAAAACATGGGGATTATAATTGCGATTGCGCACAGCAGCGCGGCAATGACTAAACTTTGCAGTTTTGTATCACGTTTCATAATTTTACACCTTTCATAGACTTCGTTTTTACGAGGCCTTGTTCTAAAGTCCTGTCAACAATATTTACATATGTCTTGACATGTGTTAATTGTATTGTAAATGAAAGATGTATAAATGTCAATCGAAATAGAAGCCTATTTAAAAAAATTACCCTGTAATGTATTACTCCCCCGCCTGAGGCGGGGGAGTAATACATTATAATAGTCTTTATTTAAGAAAACAGTATCCGACTTACGGCGAAACATTTGTAAGCTTATCAGCTCTCGAACAAGATTCCTTTTGCCTTCAGCTCGGAGATTACACGCCTGTACGCTTCCTCTGAACAGCAGGAAATGGTATGCAAATGGATTCCGTCTGTTAATTCACTCAGCGGCGCGGCATGATCTTTTGCCAGTTTTTCCATAAAGCTGTCAGCGTCATAGCGTGAGAAGATGTGCAGCTGCCCCGAAATCTGCCCGTAAACCGCGTGTTCCACAATCACGTCAATCAAGCCGCAGCCATTGTCCACTATAATATACAGCTCCTGAGCGAGGTTATCCATATTGTGTCTGCATGCAATGGTATGGATGATTTTGTCCGCATCCGCACTTTGATCGATCAAAATATATCCGCGCGGCGTTGCCGAAATCGTCACGTTGGCCGCGCGAAGCAGCGCAATATCCCCAACGATGATTTGGCGGCTCACCTGAAAATGCCCGGCCATTGTTCCGGCGCTGACCGGCTGTGTGCTCGCTTTTAATATTCCCAGTATTTCTCTTCGTCTCTGTGCCGCTTCCATTGCGATCCCATCCCTTTCACAAACAAGCATGTTTCCTGCTTGTTAAAAGTCTCCTATCTGTTATAATACCACAAAAGCAGGAAAAACAATAGATAAGCACGTCAATTTAGCAGCCCTCGGCTACGTCGAAAAACAGTACGCTGACAACAGGTGTAAATTTTTTTTATTGAATTGCTATAATATCAGTCCTCCTGCCATTTCGTCAAGATTGCTACGATAAAAAGGAGAATACCGAATCCAAGCAGCAGATCTCCGATACTGAGAAATCCGCCCATTGCACCCAGTGGAGAAGGAATCACGTCCCCGAGAAAATATAGATTCGCGCCGCTCTGGGCGATAAAATAGTTGCCCCTTTGTGCGTACACTGCCGCCGCAGTCATATTGGGGTACATTGCAAGTGAAGCCGGAGATACCGGCATGCGGAATCCATTGCACAGAATAACGATAAAATTGCTGAGAGAGCCAGCTGCAATAAGCACGACCGGAATTTTAATCACACGGTTCAGAAACAAAAACACGAAAATACACAGATAGCTGGTACAGATAATCAGCCCTGCGAACTGCAGCGCGAAGCGCGGAAAATAAGTAAAAATGCTTTCTAACAGCAGCCCCGCAATTGGAAGCCATAGAGCCCGAATTTCATAAATTCCTTTCAGGTTGCTTTTTTTACCGTGATACAAATTCAATGCAAGACCAAGCAATATGCCAGCCAGCGCAAATCCAAACAAAGCCATCCTAATCACCGCATTCTATTGGATTTTTTCTAATATCAGGAAACACCTCTAAGAAAGCGGCCACTGCTTTGGGGTCAAATTGCTTTCCGCTCTCTTCCGTTATGATTTTTATTACCTGCTCGTCCGACAAACTTTCGCAGTAGGGACGGTTACTGGTCATTGCGTCATAAGCATCCGCAAGGCCAATGATATACACACTCATTGGAATCTCGCTTCCTTTGGTGTGGTCAGGGTAACCTCCGCCGTCATAGCGCTCATGATGATGAATAATTGCTGTGCGAACTTCTTTGTTCAGCTTAACATTTTTTAAGATATTGGCGCTGATCTGCGGGTGCGTCATAATGATTTCCCGCTCTTCCGGGGTAAGCGCGCCGGGCTTATTCAGAATTTTATCATCGATTCCGATTTTGCCCACATCGTGCAGAAGGGCGGCAACCTTAATGTTTTCAATTTCAGAGTTTGGACGCCGCATTTTGCGCGCGATTAATTCGGAATAATGTTCCACCCTGTGGGAGTGGCCCTCGGTGTATTGATCTTTTGCTTCAAGGGCGGCGGTCAGGGTTTTCACCATATTATAATAGTTCTGCTTCACATCCAGATACAGAACAAAGCTGTACCTTGCCAGCAGCAGAGGAAGCATGAAAAGAATGACCATGTATTCCCCATTATCCATCATCAAAAACCATGCAATAAAATAGCCGAGCGGCGCGGATGCCGCGCTATTGGGCAAAAAGTCGATCAAATTTTTAAACAAAGCCGGGAAAAACGGGGTCTTTTGATCGAGCGAAAAAAGGACCATAAGAATAGCACAATTCAATATAAAATATGAAAAAGTAGCGATTATGCCTGGTAATAGAATTCCGGGTAATGCAAGTGAACCAACCTTTCCGCCAACTGCTTTGAAAAAAACACCGGTTAAAAAAACGGAAATCATAAAATTCGAAGTGTTAAATGCAGTTTTAATAAAAGGTGTATTAAAAATATGATAATACTTTCTATCCTCTGTATCTGAATGTACAATTACAAAAGGCGTGCTTGTCAGCACCATAGCAACCGCAAAAACAGGGCCCTTACACAATATAGTAGCTAAATTGCAAATAAAGGACATGTCAATTGCATAATCATCCCGGATATAAATCGGAAAGCATCGGCAAACGACATATAGAAGCCAAAGCACACCGAACTGTGTTAACTCTTGTAAAGGATTATTGCAAGTAACAATAGATTGAAAATATGTATAAACACAATATAAGCCTAAAGGAAGTCCCATTAAGGAGATGAAATATGCGTAAATTTTAGAAGATCGGCTCATACTGGCCTCCATTCTTATATAAAAAATCAGGTTTGCAAATAGTTAGTTAAAAACTAACGCCATGAGAAGTTCGCGCCGGCAGTTGCAATAACTGAAAGGATAGACGCCAGAGCAAAAAGGATTTTTTTCATCGATATAGCCTCCGTTAAACAATCTCTGTTCTCCGCTAATAAACAGGCTATATCCACTTCGCTTATGTACTTTCCGCTGCAAACCTGATTTTTTTCAAATTAACCGGTGATTTACGTATTGGCAATTCTGCGGTTCAAAGCATCCATGGTAGCTTTCACAACAGCAGTCCCAATATCATCACCAACAAATGAACTCCCAATAAAATGATCAACCTTGTCTTTTGATTTCACCGCAATACACACTGCGACTGCTTTCTCGCCTGTTAAATCAAACGATTTTACATCCGAAACAGAAAGCGCAACCCCACTGTCAACAAAATTTCCAATTGCGTTCAAGGTTGCCTGACTCACCATTTTATGAATCTCCCTGTGGTCATTCAGCGAGGAAGCGGTTCCGGAAAAGGAATCGTCCCCGTCAGTCAAGGTTACCGTGGCGGAGGAGTTGTTTTTGTTTTTGCACAGACTGATTTCCTCAAATACAAGACGACTGTGCGCCCGGGGGTCATTTTCTGAAGGAATCTGTGCAATACTGATTACTTTATGGTCAATAACGACTCCATATTGAACCATAAGCGCAGACTGGATGTCACGGACAATTTGCTTTGGAGATCGACATGTATCCGCAAGAACATGAAGCTCAGAAATTTCATTATTTGAGAACACAATGCTTGAATTAATTACCCCGGAAAGTTTTCCGATTAAGTCACTATACTCTTTTGCAATTGCATCTTGAATGATATCCGGCATATGTGAACCCCCCATAATTTATTGGATTAATGCAGAAGTGCGAAATTTGCCATAATGTTTTCTTCTGCAAATCTTTTGTTCACTGTTAGATAAAATTATATAAAATACCGCATGGTTTATCAATGCATTTTTAAAATAAATTTGACAATAACTATAATATTTCTATATATTAAGTTGAATTATAAAAAACGCCGGGTTACTTTCGTAGCCCGGCGTAACCTTTTAAGTTTTTTTCACAAATTCCTTTTTGCACATAGGGCAGGTGATACTGATCTTGCCCTTTCCTCTTGGAACCCGCAGCATACTTGAACAATTCGGGCATTTAAAATACCGATGTGTTTTCCGGTCTTTCATCCGTTTCCCAAAATTGTAAAGCCGGAGCTGCACCGGATTCCAATATTTCAAAAACCGGACGTTCTCCTGATAGCGCCTTCCGGTATTTCTGGAAAGCATCCGATAAAAACACAGGACGAGCGGGATATACGCAATCAGCATAATCACATACAGATGAGTAACCTGCGCAGCAATTGACAGCACCACGTAAAAAACCAAAAGCGCAATCGAAAGCTGGTCGTTGCCATATCTCCCCATCATCACTCTTCTGAACCAATCCATAAATGTTATCTCCTTTGTACTTCGTGCCTGACACTTATTATGCATTGTATCATAAACTTGTTTATCCTGTCTGAATAAACAATGAACTTTTTATGATTTGATCAAGTTGATTACAGAACCGCCAAAAAGCACCCGATTTGATGCCACACCAAATCGGGTGCTCCCTTACTTCTGCCACTTACTGCAATGGGGGGATGTTTGCCTGTTCAACCTCTTCCAGCATTGGGATAGAAGAAGTTGCGCCTTTTCTTGTGACCGAAATAGAGGAAGCTACAGACGCGAGACGGAGAGCCTCTGCGACGGATTTCTCACGCAGAATGGATGCAATAAAATAACCGGTAAAGGTATCGCCGGCAGCAGTTGTGTCAACCACCGGAACTTTGTAAATGCCGTGCGAGCAGGTCTGCTCCCTGTCACAGTACATAACGCCTAGTTTTCCGAGTGTTAATACCACCTTTGCGTCCGGATACTTTTGGTGCATGGCTTCGAGAACCGCCTGCGGCTCTTTTTCACCGGTAATCTGCGCCCCTTCAATTTCATTCATAAGAAAGACAGAGACTTTATTTAAGTTGCATTTGCCCATTTGTTCATCATACGGCGAGGGGTTCAGCACAATGGACATCCCCTTTTCGTATGCACGCTCAATAATATAATCAATCAAATTGATTTCATTTTGGAGTACGAGCACATCGTCTTTTGAGAAACCCGTCAGAACATGGTCGACATTCTCTTTAGTATTTCTCCGGTTGCACCCGCCGTACAGCAGGATGCAGTTCTGCCCGTCGCTGTTAACCTGAATAATGGTATGCCCTGTTTTCTCGGTCTTATCGATTAAAATAAGACTGTGGTCAATCCCGTTATCCGCACACATTTTAATGAGTTCGCCGCCGTCAAATCCAACCATGCCCGCATGATAAACCTCTGCTCCCGCCCTTGAAAGGGCAATGGACTGGTTCAGCCCCTTGCCTCCGCAGAATGTTTCCATCCCATAGGAACACAGGGTCTCGCCCGGTTGTACGATATGGTCAACCCCATAAACATAGTCATAATTAAGCGATCCAAAATTCAAAAGCTTCATGTTATCAATCCTTTAAATAAACACACATCCGGCTTGTAAAACCACATTGGAAAATGGGGTGAATTCTCCGGTTCGAATCGCAAATTTGCAGTTCTGAGTCATTTTCTTTAGCTCGGTGTGGGGCAGTTCCTCGCTCGGCACTCCCGGCATTTCCTGCGTAAGCAAAGTATAAACCCCTGGATTTACCGTTTTGGTATCTGCTGAAATGGAGTAAAATTCGATTTTTGTTTCGGCGAGCACCGCTTTTAAAACCTGTTCAAAAGTCGGCACGCCGCCTGTCAGAACCAAATCCACAATCGGAACGCCCTTCGGTACAGGCATACCCGCGTCACCGATTAAAAAAGTATCGGTATGCCCTAACCCCGCAATGTATTGCATGAGCTGGGCATTCAAAATCCCTGTTTTTTTCATTTATAAGCTCCTCCGCCATTTATGATTCACCGAGGTGATAACCACCCCTTAAAATGATTCCGTTAAAACGCATATCATTTGCTGCTGCGCTGCTGAAGTGCCATTTTTGCCTGCATGTTGCGTTGGAACTGGTCAACGATAACCGCAAGAACGATCACAACACCTTTGATCACCATCTGCCAGAACTCTGAAACACCGCACATGACCATGCCGTCATTCAAGATACCGATTACGAATGCACCGACAATGGTTCCGCCGATGGTACCAATACCGCCTGCCATTGAAGTACCGCCCAAAACAGTCGCGGCGATGGCGTTCATTTCCCAGCTTTCACCGGAAGAAGGATTCGCTGCCACCAGCTGAGATGCGGTAATTATTCCGACGACTGCGGCGCAAGCGCCCGAAACGACATAAACAAGTATTTTTACTTTATTGACTTTTACTCCGGAGAGCTTCGCTGCTCTTTCATTTCCGCCAATCGACAGAATATGCCATCCTGTGGGTGTCTTTTTCAGTATAATGGCAGTGATAATCGCAATAATGATAAGAATGATTGCCGCTACCGGAATCGTACCCACATTGCCGCCCCAAAATTCAAACCCTGTGTTCCCCAGTTCCGCACTTCCCACAAGGTTAGGGAAAGTTGCACCGTTTGAACGGAGCATTGCAAAACCGCGGGCGACATACATCATGCCAAGCGTTGCAATAAACGGAGCGACATTGAACTTTGTTATAATCAGCCCGTTGAATGCGCCGATCAGAGCGCCGAGGAGGATGACAATCAGGCAGATTGCCGGAACATTAAAGTAGAGGTTCACACCGAACATTTGCAGAGGAAGCCCTTCATCGATCAGTCCGCCGGCAATCATGCCGCCCAGACCGACGATTGCACCGACCGAAAGATCGATACCTCCGGTGATAATGACATAGGTCATACCGATACCCAGGATGCCATACAAAGCTACATGCTTTGCAATGAGAAGCAGGCTCGCTGGATTTAAGAAATTCTGAGCTGTAAAACTGAAGAAAATGAAAAGCAGAATCAGTGCGATAAAGGTTCTGCCTTTCAGCAAAATCATTCCCAATGAACTGGGCGCATCCGATTTAGCCTTTTTAACAGCTATGTTTTTCATATTGATTTACTCCTTTTCAAATACGATTAAGTCCTGTTGTGGCCCTTATAGGATGCTGTTACCAGCGTCTGCTCATTAATTTCATCGCCTTGGAATTCGCCCGTCAAAAGTCCGTTGGAAAGAACGGCGATTCTGTCGGCTATGGCAATAATCTCTTTCAATTCGGATGAAATAACAATGATGGAAACTCCGCGCGCCGCGTACTGATTGATGATATCAAAAACCTCTGTCTTTGCGCCGATGTCGATCCCGCGGCTCGGCTCATCCATAAGCAAAATCTGCGGATTGGTTAATGTACCCTTTCCGATAACGACCTTCTGTTGGTTGCCGCCGGAAAGCGACAAAATCGGCAAAGTAGCATCCGCCACCTTGATATGGATATCCTTGATGGCCTCTTTTACCGCTTCACTTTCCTTTTTGCGGTTAATCAATCCGCCTTTTGCGTAGCGCTCCATGCTGGAAAGTGAAATGTTTTTGCCAATATTCAGAGTTTGCACCAAACCCTCGCGCTGACGGTCTTCCGGAACAAGCGCAAAGCCCTTATCAATTTGCTGTGCAATCGTCCCTGTCTTCATTTCTTCGCCGTGCAAGTAGAACTTGCCTGTATGCTCCGGCCTCATGCCCATAATACACTCAAATATTTCTGTTCGGCCCGCGCCGAGCAAACCGTAAATCCCCAGGATTTCTCCCTTATGCAGCTCAAAATTGACATGGTCAAGCAGCCAGCCGCCGCCCCGCTTTGGCAGACACAAATCTTCTGCCCTTAAGACGACTTCTTCTTTGGAAAAATCAATGTTCTTTTCTTTTTTTGCGTATGATTTATCGGTGCCTACCATGTTTTGGACAATCCAGCTTACGCTGATGTTCTTCACGTCGTCTTCGGCAACCTTTTTTCCGTCACGTAAAACGGTGACATAATCGCCGATGCGCATGATTTCTTCCAAACGGTGAGAAATGTATACAATCGAAATGCCGGAGGCCTTCAATTCATTGATGATCTTAAAAAGGACTTCTACTTCCTGTGAACTGAGGGATGAGGTAGGTTCATCCATAATCAAAATCCGCAGTCCCGCCTGCACAAGATTACGCGCAATCTCCACCATCTGCTGCTGCCCTACACGCAAGTCACCGACAATGGTATTGGGGTCAATGGGATATTCCAGCTTTGCAAGCACTTGCTCCGCGAGACGGATATGTTCTTTGTTGTCGAGCGCACCATTTTTTGTGTGTTCATTTGCCATGAATATGTTTTGGTAAACATTTAAGTTGGGAAACAAGCTCAGTTCCTGATGAATAATTCCAATACCCATGGCCCTTGCTTCGGCGGCATTCTTAAAGCTGACTTCTTTTCCGTCCATGTAAAGCTTCCCATTGGACGGGCTTTCGATACCGGCTACAATTTTCATCAGAGTAGATTTGCCGGCTCCGTTTTCACCAATCAGCACGTTTACCTTGCCTGTTTTCACCTCAAAAGAGACGTTATCCAAGGCCTTGGTGCCGGGATAAATCTTATCAATGGTTTCGCAGGTAAGGCAGACTTCCGGATTCTGTGCGCTGTTCGTCGTGTTTTCCATACCAGAACCCTCCTATTTTATCTTTAGTTCAAACGGCGTAATTAATATATCAGGGGAACTGTCGTCAGGGACGGTAAAAGTCCCGAAAAACTCAATTGTTTTTCCTTTTAAATCGGCAGGTTTTACTTTTGAAAACAGATCCTCTGTGATCTGTTTGTGCAGCGCAGTTGAAAGCGCCGCAAAGGTGACCTGATTTCTGAAGTCATCAAATTTAATCATCGAAATGGAATCCCTTAACGAGGTGCCTTTGAAGACAGGACCGACCTGCATTTTTACAGCAGCGGTACCGGAGTATCCATCTACTTTCAAAACAATATATCCTGCGCGCAATTCCGTTTTCACATCATCAACTTTTGCTGTGCCTTTTACAACAAAATTATACGGGCTGTTCGCATCTGCATGCTGACCGTACTTTGCTCCCACCTTACTGAAATCCCCATTTGACTCCGTCATCAGGGCAGTGAAATCAACTGCTTTTTTTTCCAATTCAGGCACTGCTTTAGACTCAAACATTCCTTTGATATATGCCTGCGCATCAAAGTTCGCAGCCGTACCATTCACATTTCCGCTGCCGGAAGAAGAGCCGCTGGAATTAAGCGGTACAACTTTAACGCAACCTATAAGAGCGGCACATGATAACACCATCACCAGGATAACTGCCAGTATTCGTTTTCCCACGGTCATTCCCTTCTTTTCTCCGTGTAAAATCAAATTTCGCCTGCTGTCATTACACGGAGCGCAGCAGACGCGATATATACCGTAAAATCATTATTTTCTAATTAATATGGCAAGGATGCGGTGCACTTCCGAACCCTTGCCGAAAGAAGAAGAGAGGAAATATAATGAATTATTTCGTGTACTTGAACTGAGAAAGTTTGCTTGCATTATCTTTTGTAATCAAAACGCAGTCAACCAGCTGCTTTTCGTCCACGCCTGTTTTGCCTGATTTAATATATTGGTCTGCCTGTTGAACTGCCAGTTGTGAAATGTCATATGCCGGCTGCATGGATGTTGCGGTAATGGCACCGGATTTGATGGCATCTCTTACCTCATCGGAGCCGTCAAGGCCCACGATCACTACATTTTTCAGACCGGATGCTTTAATTGCAGCTGCAGCGCCCATAGCCATGGTATCATTGCCGCAGATAACACCTTTGATGTTTTTATTTGCCTGAATGATGGATTCCATCTTGGAATAGGCTTCTGTTTGATCCCAGTTTGCGCATTGCTGTGCAACCATTTTCATGTCCGGATACTGATCGATTACTGCATGGTAGCCCTTGGAGCGAACGCTTGCGTTTGTATCGGATTCTTTACCGGTCAGCTCTACATAGTCACCTTTCTCTCCCATTGCATCAACAAACTTCTGCGCGCCGACTGTCGCGCCCTGCGAGTTATTCGCAACGATTTGGGAAATTGCCACACCGGCTTGGTTAATTTCACGGTCAATCAGGAAGGTAGGAATCCCTGCGTCTCTTGCTTTTTTCACCGCCGCAACAGTTGCGTCGGCGCCTGCGTTATCACAGATAATGGCACACGCTTTTTTAGCGATTGCGGTATCAAACAATTCGGATTGTTTTGTCGGGTCGTCATCATGAACAAGCACCAAGGTCTGGTAGCCAAGTTCCTTTGCCTTTGCGTCTGCGGCTTCCGCTTCGGTCTTAAAGAACGGATTGGAATGGGAAGGGGTGATGATTGCGATAATTTTGCTGGCACCATCCGCTTTTACCCACTCGGCTGCGGAAGAAGCAGCGGCTGATGCAGCTTCGGATGCGGCCTCTGACGCAGCTGCCGAAGAAACGGCCTCCGTCGAAGCGGCCGGTGCCGCCGATGTTGCCTGAGACGATGCGGTTGCAGCACTGGAACACCCGGAAAGTACAGTGGTCATTGAAACTGCCAGAGATAGTACTAACGCGAGAAATTTCTTTGTGTTTTTCATAATTAACTCCTCCTTATTTTTACAGCCGCGGAACCATTCCGCAGCATGTATGGCAAAATTAAAATGCTTGAAGTATGGAAATCAATTTTTGCCTTTAATCACCCCTTTTATCAGACTGCCTTGCTCTTGTCGTTTCTCTGACAATTAATTTTGTAAGCAAAACTTGATCTTTTTCCGCCGGCTCTTTTCCATTAATCACATTAATCAGATTCTGAGCGGCGGTATATCCAATCTTATAAATTGGCTGGGCCATCGTTGTGATTGATGGAAAAACCATGTTGCTGATTTGAATATTATCAAATCCCATGATTTCTGTTTGATCCGGAATTGAGATTCCTTTTTTTCTTAACGCCCTCACCGCACCAATCGCAATGATATCGGAAGCGGCAAAAATACTGCTGATTGGCCCATAGCTTTCGAGCAGTTCGGATGCAAGCTCAAACCCGGATTCCACGGTGAAATTTCCAAAACGGATTAAGTCCAGATTAATTGGAATGGATAACTCCGCGTATGCTTTTTTATATCCCTTTAAACGTTCCGCGCAAGTATCCACATCTTTTGGCCCGCCTAAAAATGCGACCTGTTTCGTAGGATTCTCTTGCAACAAATATTTTACTGCACGGTATGCGCCGTCGGTATTGTTAATAAATACGCCTGCATTATAATTAAATCCGGAAATTTTTCTGTCGACTAAAACAATCGGAATATGGTAGCGTTTGATCATATTACCTGAATTTTTAAAATTTCCGCTGGTCGTCAAAATGAGTCCATCCACACGCTTTTCGACAAAAGTATCGAAATATTTTTGCTGTTTTTCCAAATCCATGTCGGAATTACAAAGAAATACAGTGTATCCCTGACTAACGGCATAATCTTCTACTCCACGCACCATTTGAGGAAAAAAAGGATTCTCAATATCGGGAATGATCAATCCGATTGTCTTGGTTCTTGAGGTTACGATGCTGCGCGCCATCAAATTTGGCTTATAACCGACATCCTGAATGATTTTTAAAATGTGATCCCTGGTTTCGGCTGAGACGCCCTCGTTTTTGTTGTTAATCACACGTGAGACTGTGGCTTTTGAAACATTGGCCATCCGTGCAATATCAGTGATGTTAATACTCATTCACTTGCCCTCCAAAACTAGAGTAACCGTTTTATCATTTTTATATAAATACTGCGTTATCTATAGTATATTGGCTTTTAATTTTACAATCAATACTAATAATTTATAATTAGCGTTAATATTTATATTAACATTGTACAAATTTGACGTTTGTTTAGGAAACCGGTTTAGTAAACAAAGCCCATATTTTGCTTTTGCTCTTTTGTTATAAATTCAGCCTGTCAGTGGGATAAGACAAGTGAAACAGCATCCTTCCAGCCATTGACACGTTTGATTCTTTCCTCGTCCGACATGGAAGGTTCAAAGGTTGTCTTACGGATCGTTTGAAAGACTTTTTCTTTATCATATATACCAAGTGCAACGCCCGCGGCATAAGCCGTACCCACGCCCGAAAGTTCTTCGGTTGCAGGAACCATCACCTGAATATCTAATATATCGCTTTGGAACTGCATCAAAAATGTGTCTTTGGTGGGACCTCCGTCTACACGGAGCGTTTTGATATTGATACCGGACTCCCGGCTCATCACATTGATGATATCCGCAATCTGATACGCGATGCACTCCTCTGCCGCTTTGACCAGCTCCGCTTTTCCGGTGCTGCGGGTCATACCGCAGATGATTGCTTTGGCCTTACTGTCCCAATACGGTGCGCCCAGTCCGGTGAATGCCGGGACAAGATAGGTTCCGTCCGTTTTGCTTGCCGAAGCCGCCACTTTGGAAGCTTCCTTTGCTGACGGGATCAGCCCTAAATCATCCACGATCCATTTCATAAC
>WSSedL1CaDRAFT_10000272_pt1 | contig 36371 bp, 31 predicted proteins | sample WetSurSL1Cattail_FD_9464 | JGI IMG/M metagenome (IMG submission 9464)
ACCATGACTAAGACTCGTTCCAATCTGAGTGCTGCCTGCCTCACTTGGACAGAATCGGAGAGTTGCTCGAATCCTGAAAGGAACAGCTGCCGTGACTTCAATTGGAAAGAAGTGGCGCCGTGAGGAGAGAAGAAAAGAGACATAAAGGGCTGCTAAACGCAGCCTTTTTGCTTTTGTCTGTTTCATGATACTCTTTAAAATAAGGGTATTTTTAGGAAAAAGTATATGGAGAAGCGTGTGATAACTCTTATATCATGGAATGTGAACGGCATTCGTGCTGTACATCGTAAAGGCTTATTCATACCATTTATTGAACGATATCAGCCGAATATTTTGTGTCTTCAGGAAACGAAAGCAGAACAGTCGCAATCTGAGCTCGATCTGCCAGAATATGAAGAATATTGGCACTCAGCAACGAAGAAAGGATATTCAGGAACGGCACTTTTTACGAAAGAGCGGACAATGAGCGTTAGAAATGGTTTTTCAGAGCCCGTGATTCGGCAGTTTCGTCTTGGACCGGATGCGTATGGCAATCCCTTGGATGAAGGCCGTGTGATAACAGCAGAATATGAGCGATTCTTTGTTGTGACAGTATATACGCCGAACGCGAAAGAGGATTTGTCACGATTGTCACTCAGACATGACCAGTGGGATCCAGCGTTTCTTGCGTATTGTCAGGAACTTGAGAAGCGGAAGCCAGTGATTTTTTGCGGTGATTTCAATGTCGCGCATACCGAAGATGATCTTTCTCATCCGAAAACGAATATCGGCAAGCACGGTTTCACGAACGAAGAACGAGCCGGCTTTCAACGTTTTATTGATGCCGGTTTTATTGATACATTCCGTTTGTTTCATCAAGGAAACGGACAGTATAGTTGGTGGTCGCATTGGGCAAAAGCGCGTGAAAGGAATATCGGTTGGCGCATCGATTATATTTTAGTGAGTGCAGCCTTAAAAGGCGCAGTGCGTGACGCTTTTATTCTTCCTGACGTCATGGGTTCGGATCATTGTCCGGTCGGTGTGAAGCTGTCTATTTGAATGAGTATGCAAATAATGAAGGAAATAGGAGATGGCCAACCGCTCGCGGAAAGGATGAGACCGATAGAAATCGGGGATTTTTTTGGTCAAGAAAAAATCTTCGGGAAGGAATCATTTCTGCGTGAAGCTTTGTCCGCCGATCGTATCCCATCGCTTATTTTTTGGGGACCTCCCGGGAGTGGAAAAACAACTCTTGCGCTTCTTATTGCTCGTGAGGCTGCTGCTGAGTTTCGACAGCTTTCTGCTGTGGGGAACGGGGTGAAAGAATTGCGATCAGTCATTGCAGAAGCGGAAATGGAGCGTGAAAAGGGACGGAAAATGATATTGTTTGTTGATGAGATCCATCGTTGGAATAAATCGCAGCAAGATGCGCTTTTACCGCATGTCGAACGCGGGACGATCACTCTTATCGGAGCGACGACCGAAAACCCGAGTTTCGAGTTGAATGCCGCGCTTTTGTCACGATGCAGAGTGCTTGTGCTTGAAAAACATACGGAAGAAGCTCTGATAGCGCTTATGGAGGGTGCATTGAAGCATAGCCAAGAGTATTTCGGTAGAATAATTGAAGCCGATGACGCTGCGCTTGCATTTATTGCGGCTGTTTCTGGCGGCGATGCGAGGATGGCACTTAATACGTTTGAAGCGTGCGCGCTTCTTTCACCGCATATCAGTATCAAATCAGTTGAAAGCGTCGTCAAGCGCTCGCATGTGTTATATGACAAGGGTGGCGAATGGCATTATGATGCCATATCGGCGCTTCATAAATCGATGCGTGGAAACGATGCCGATGCAGCGCTGTATTGGCTCGCACGCATGCTTGAAGCTGGAGAAGATCCGCTATATGTGGCGCGTCGGTTAGTACGTTTCGCATCGGAAGATATCGGGCTGGCCAATTCATTTGCTTTGCCACAGGCAGTGGCGGTCTTCCAAGCGTGCCAGATGCTCGGTATGCCTGAATGCGAAGTGCATCTTGCGCAAGCGGTTGTTTATCTTGCACGATCCAAGAAATCGAACGCAATCTATAAAGGATATGGCAAAGCGAAGGACGATGTCTATGCTTTTCCGAATGAACCAGTCCCGCTCCATCTTCGTAATGCTCCGACAGGTCTCATGAAAGAGCTTGGATACGGGAATGGTTATAAATATACGCCTGACTGCAAGACGACTGAGGAAGCGATGCAGGAATATATGCCAGAACGACTGAAGGGCCGCCGGTATGTCGAGTTCATTTCGTCGGACCGTTGATGCTTTTTGGGTGGCAATGTGTATAAGATGAAGAAGAAGCATTATTCGGCATCGATTTTCAAGCAAGATAGGATTTACAGAGGATGAATACCATCCGCTACTGACTTCTCATATGTTCCAGGAAGAGTTATAATGAAAAGCTCTATAATTTCAGAATGGCTTTGAATATGCATATACGATATGTGCGCGAGATGATGGATGCGCCTAAAATCCATAAGAAAGATGAACTCAGATTCTTGTTTGGTAAGGATGTCCGTGATGGGACGGTTATCGAACGTGACGGGATCCATACGATGCATATAAAAATCGATGCGGAGACAATGACGCGTCGTAAGTTAGTGTTGCTTATACGGCGTACCGTACGCGAAGCGATGGCGAAACGGTATCGGATGATAGCGTTTGATTTCAATCAGTTTCGTTTTGAACGCATCGTGATAGACGAGAAGGAACTCGCTGAACTTTTGGCGACGAATTTGATTATGGCGGGATTTGAGTTTCGTGATTTTCTTTCGGTTCCTAACGAAGGGTGGCCAGAAATTTCAGACGTGATGATTGTCGGTCGTCAGAACATTGATATCAAGAATGGTCTAAAGCGCGGTATTATCATAGGAGAAGAAGTCAATCGGACTCGTCATATTGCCGATATGCCCGGCGGCGAGATGACACCTGCGTTGTTGGCACGTCATGCTCGGCAAGCAGCAAAAGGACTTCCTATAACCTATTCCGTACTTGATGTGAAAGCTATGGAGCATCTCGGAATGAGAGGTGTTATTGGTGTTGGCAAAGGTTCGGATTCCGCCCCGAAGTTCATCATATTGGAATATTTTGGTGCAGTAGACAAGAAAGCGTCACCGATGGTGTTAGTGGGGAAAGGAGTGACATTCGATACGGGTGGAATCAATCTCAAACCATCGAATGCAATCCTCGGCATGAATATGGATATGTCTGGCGGTGCTGCTGTCATCCATGCCATTATAGCGGCAGCACGGCTCGGAATACGGAAGAATATCGTAGCGTTGATTCCAGCTGCTGAGAATATGCCTTCTGGTTCAAGTTATCGCCCGGGCGATGTTATTCGCTCGATGTCGGGGAAAACGATAGAAGTGCAAGATACCGATGCTGAAGGACGGATTATTTTGGCAGACGCTCTCCATTATGCAAAACGGTATAAACCGTCTCTCGTAGTGGATGTCGCGACATTGACAGGCGCTTCTATGGTCGCTCTCGGGGAACGTGCTAGCGCCATCTTTACGGAAGATGAAACGCTTGAGCGGCTTTTTCGTGTATTCGGTGAAGAAAGCGGCGATTATGTTTGGCCACTGCCGCTATGGGATGAATATGATGCTGATATCCAAGGAGAAATAGGCGATATCGCTAATTTGGGCAAGACGCGTTGGGGCGGAGCGATCACAGCTGCTGTTTTTCTGAAACAATTTGTCCATCAAGAATATCGATGGGTTCATATCGATATGGCACCACGTATGACAGCTGTATCAGACGAGTTTCTTGGAAAGGGTGCAGCCGGAGCGCCCGTGAGGCTTTTGATAAAAGCTTTAGAAAGCCTCCCATAGCAGTGAGGTTTGCAATTTATATCGCATTTGGAAGTGAAGATGCTTCTGTAAAACAGCTTGAAAAGGCTGTTTTTTCTTTATAAAAAATGCGGTGCATAATTCGGTGTTGACGTGTGGTGGCATAGTGGCGTAAAATGGGTTTGTATTCCATAAGTGTGGGGAAAAGTGGTGAATTTGTAGATTTTTTGAAGTATGTTCATCGGCGAATACAAACATACGATTGATCCAAAAAAGCGCCTGGCGCTTCCTTCGAAGTTTCGCGGAGAACTTGGAAGCACTGTTGTCGTAACGCGTGGCCTGGATAACTGTCTGTTTGTGTATCCTGTCAAAGTATGGGAGGAATTAGCGACAAAGCTTGGCACATTGCCGGTTGGCGAAGCGGCGACACGCAGTTTTATCCGCGTCATGCTGGCTGGTGCCGCTGACCTTGAATTGGATGGGCAAGGACGCATCCTTTTGCCGGAATATCTTAAATCTGATGGCGGGCTTGAAAAAGACGTGACGATTGTCGGACTGTTCAATCGTTTGGAAATCTGGGATACATCGGCTTGGAATTCGTATAAATCACAGGCGGAAAAGAATACTGGCAAGATTGCAGAAGATCTCGGTAAGTTGGGGATTTATTGATTCGTTTCAGGCTTGCGGAAAAAAGTCGTTCAAATATCAAACATTGGAAATTTCAAAGAAGTTGTAATGTTTGATGGTTGAACTGGAATGGAAATGACGCGACATACATCAGTATTGTTAGAAGAGACCATCAAGAATCTGCACCTTGAGAAAGGAAAGATAGCAGTAGATGCGACGCTTGGCGGTGGAGGGCATGCGCTTGCAATTTTCGAGCGCATTATGCCTGGTGGACGCTTGATTGCGTTCGATGCCGATGCCGATGCTATAAGTCGTTTTCGAGCTCGGGTCGCTGAGATGCCGTTAGTTGAAGGAGCGCTTAAGGAGGGAGCGCTGCTTCCCATTAAGGCGAATTATTCTCGCATAGGCGAAATGCTGGATGCGGAGGGTATCGTCGGTGTCGATGCCATTATGGCTGATCTTGGATTTTCTTCCGATCAGATCGAGAGCGCTGAACGAGGGTTCAGTTTTCGGAATGATGGTCCGCTCGACATGCGCCTTGATCGGTCGACGGATTTGACAGCGAAGAGCATCGTGAATACGTATGATGAGCACGCGCTCAGACGGATTCTCGAAATATATGGCAATGAGCCTGAAGCACGCCGTATCGCTCGAGCCATAGTGTCAAAACGTGAGTCTGCCCTGATTGAAACAACCGAAGCTTTGCGCTCTATCATCGAAGCGGTTTATCCAGCGGCACGGAAGCATCAAGGTATCCATCCGGCGACACGTTCTTTTCAGGCGCTTCGTATCGTTGTCAATCGCGAGTATGATCATCTTGAATCGTTTCTCGCACAAGCAGTTGAAAGGCTCAATCATGGCGGAAGATTGGCAGTGATTACGTTCCATTCTGGAGAGGATCGTATCGTAAAGCAGTTCATGAAGGAGTGTTCAATCGGCTGTATCTGTCCTCCGGAGTTTCCGGTGTGTCGATGCGGTAAGAGCGTCTTGATGCGAATAGTAACGAAAAAACCTATCGTTCCTGGTGAAAGTGAGATCACGTTGAATCCGCGATCAAGGAGCGCTAAGCTCCGTGTCATCGAAAAACTTTGAGAGCAGGGGATACAGAAAAACAAAACACAATCGTATGGGAGGAAAGCAAAAAAAGATGATTGCCATACAGCGTCGAGCAGTGCGCGTTTCGAATACCAAAGTATGGCAGCCATCGCGTCCGGCGACAGCTTCGTTTTCATCGAAAAATCGGGAATTATCAGGATCGGCACACGTGACTGTGTTGGGTGTTCTGACAGCGCTGTTCATTTCAGGGGGTATCTATCTGTATTCAGTCAATCAGAGCGCGGTGCAAGGATATCATATCCGAACGGCTGAAAAGGAAATAGCCCAATTGAGACAACAGAATACTGAACTTGAGATTTCCGAGGCTGATCTTCGCTCGCTCTATCGTATCGAGCAATCAAGTGAAGAGTTGAATATGCAGAAGGTAGAGAGCGTCAAATATATGGAACAGCACGGTCCGGTGGCTCTGAGATAACGCGTGAGCCGGTGCTTCTCGTGATACGATATGGTACAAGGCTCTGGAAATATCAAGAATACCAAAAGAAACGCGGCTTCGAAAAGACCTGGCGCGGTTTGGATGAGCCGTTTTTCAAGGATGCATATCTTGACAGCTGTTTTGTTCGCTGTCGGTTTTTTGCTTGTATTCCGTCTGTATTTCATCCAAGTGCTTTCTCATGCGAAATGGAAAGAGATGGCTGAAGACCAACACAGCGCTTTTCAGAGACTGGTCGCGAATCGAGGAGAGATATTCATGCATGATAGTGATGCGTTATATCCGTTGGCCGTGAATCGCGAATATCAGATGGCATATGCCGTTCCGAAGGATATTGATGATCGCGATCACGTAGCGATAGAGCTGTCGCAGGCATTGGGGATGGATATCCAATCGATACTTGAAAAGTTGAACCGTCCTGATGACCCGTTTGAAATCATTAAAAAACGACTGTCAGATGATGAGACGACACGTATACGCGATCTTGGTATCAAGGGTATCGCGCTGATGCCTGAGGAATATCGATATTATCCGGCTGGCGAGCTTGCTTCGCAGGTGGTTGGTTTTGCTAATCTTGATGATCAAGAGAGCAAAGCGGGGAGTTATGGGATAGAGTCATCACAAGATGGGCGCTTGAGCGGGATGACTGGACAAGTAAAGCAAGAGAAGGATGCTGGCGGGCGATGGATTCCTCTTTCGGACCGTTCTATCATTTCGGCTCAGGATGGCGATAGTATCATTCTGACGCTTGATCGAGTGATACAGTATGAGACAGAGAAGATCCTTAAGGATGCGGTAGATCAGTATCAGGCTGACCGTGCGACTGCGATCATCATGGAACCGCAGACGGGGCGCATCTTATCGATGGCTTCGTTTCCGCAGTTCGATCCTAATGAATATTCAAAAGTGGAGGATTATTCCCTTTTTATGAATCCAGCGCTCAGTATGTCTTATGAGCCAGGTTCAATCATGAAGCCATTGACGATGGCGATCGGATTGGAAGAGAAGAAAGTGTCGCCTGAAACGGAGTATGTCGATACGGGCTCAGTCCAAGTGGGAGGGTTTACGATCCACAATTCTGAGAACAAAGTATATGGCCGGAGCAATATGTATAAAGTGCTCGACCAATCGATCAATACCGGAGTTATATTTGTTGAGAAGTTAGTCGGAAATGCATCATTCGGCGATTATGTGCGCCGATTTGGTTTCGGTGAGCGTACCGGTATAGAATTGCCGGCTGAACTTTCCGGCAATGTTCGGAATCTTGATAACGTACGATCCGATACGCAGTACTATACGATATCGTTCGGGCAAGGCATAGCCGTAACGCCAATCCAGATTGTGAGCGCGTATGCAGCGCTTGCGAATGGTGGGCAACTTATGCGTCCGCATATCATCGATGCGTTCATTCATGCCGATGGGACAAAAGACCAGGTTGAGCCTGAAATCATACGGCGTGTGGTAAGTGAAGATACGAGTCAGATGATCGGTAAGATGCTTCGCGATGTAGTAGTAAACGGTCATGGCAAACATGCGGATGTGCCGGGGTATCTTGTCGGAGGGAAAACCGGGACGGCACAAGTAGCCAAGAGTGACGGCAAGGGATATGAAGATGGAGTCAGCATAGGATCATTTGCCGGATATGCTCCTATAAACGATCCTCGGTTCGCTGTTCTTGTCAAGTTGGATAACCCGAAGAATGTTGAATGGGCAGAATCAAGTGCCGCGCCGACATTTGGCAAAATTATGGCATTCCTGTTAGAGTATGCCAAGATAAGGCCAACAGAGACTATCAATGCGACGACAGCAGCATCTACGGCAGCGAAAGGAGAGTCTCATTAAACGGATATGATGATGAACAAAAGGAAGATTTTAGAAAAAACGCTCCGTTTCATGGCGGTAACGGTATTGAAGCGGCATAAACCGCTGATTGTTGGTATTACTGGATCAGTAGGAAAAAGCTCGACCAAAGAAGCGGTGGCGCTTGTTCTCTCACGTTTGTACGAAGTCCGCAAGACTGATGGCAATTATAATAATGAAATAGGTATTCCGTTGACCATTATCGGGGCGAAGAGCGGCGAGTCGTCGATCATCGGATGGTTTTTCGTATGTATCAAGTGGGTTGCCGTTGTTTTATTACCGGTCCGTTATCCTGACATATTGGTACTTGAAGTCGGTATTGATCGTCCGGGTGATATGGAATATCTCACCGGATTTTTACCTGTGAAGATCGGTATCGCAACCCAGATATCCGGGAGCCACATGGCTTATTTTGGATCAATAGCGAATATCGCGAAAGAGAAGAGTCGGCTGATTGCTGCATTACCGGAAGATGGCACCGCTATCCTAAATGCTGATGATAAGCGTGTCATGAAGATGTCAGAGAAAACGAAAGCATCCGTGTTGACTTATGGCTTCAGTGAACATGCTATTGTCAGGGCTGACCATATCATTTCTCATCGTGGAGCGAAACTTGTTGAGGGGTTCAGCTTCAAGCTGAATTATGATGGCAAAAGTATTCCGGTGCGTTTGCCGAAAATCGTGGCACGGCATTATATCCCGGCCGCGCTTGTTGCTGCCGCTGTCGGATTAGCATTGAAGATGAATCTTGTTGAGATCGCTGAATCATTGGAACGATTCGAGTCGCTCCCAGGGCGTTTGCGGCTGTTGCCTGGCCGCGACGGCATTTCTATGCTTGATGATACGTATAATGCATCACCGGCGTCTGCCGAAGCTGCGCTTGAAGCGATGGGAAGTATGATGGCCCCTAGAAAGGTTGCTATACTTGGCGATATGCTTGAACTCGGTCTTGAAGCTGATGCATTGCACGCTGCATTAGCGTCTGCAGTCATCGCTTCCGGTGCGAATGTTGTTATGACAGTCGGGAAGCATATGCGGGCGCTCCATGAAGCGTTGCTTGCGACAGAGGAATATTCCCGTAAGCAGTTATTATGGATGCCGGATCCGGTTGCAGCAGTCGACGCAGTATTGAAGCTCGTCCGGCCCGATGACCTCGTGCTTATCAAGGGTTCTCGTAGCATGCGGATGGAACTTTTGGTTGAACAGCTCTTGGTGGATGTCAGGGATGCTAAGGATCTTTTATGTTGCCAGACGGACGCATGGAAGAAGAGGCCTTTTGTGTCTCCAGCGGAATGGATGGATGAAGAGACGACGTAGCAGGAGAATACTATATAATACGTGGAAAAGTTATGCTATCAGCAGCGCTTATTGTTCTCGGTCTGGTATTGTTTGAAACGGTATCAAGTATCGATAATGCGGTCATCAATGCGGAAGTCTTGTCGACAATGGGTCAAAAAGCCCGGAAATTTTTCGTGACGTGGGGAATATTCACTTCTGTCTTTTTGGTGCGAGGGCTTTTGCCGATGTTCATTGTTTTCGTGACGGTTCCAGAACTCGGATTTTTTGAGGCTTTTACGGCGACGTTCTCAGATGACCCATCAGTTGCTGAAACTATTCGCGCATCTGCGCCAATTCTGCTTATGAGCGGTGGCATTTTTCTCTTGTTCCTTTTTTTGCATTGGTTGTTTCTTGAGCCGAAGCAATATGGCCTCAAAAGAACGGAGCGGTTTTTTATTGAGCATGGAGTGTGGTTCTATGCTTCGGTTTCGGTGCTTTTAGTGATTGTTGTCTGGTATGCCATGAAGATAAGCCCGATGCTCGGTTTTGCAGCGGTTGTCGGATCATCGGCTTTTTTCATTACGCATGGATTCAGACAGCAAGCTGAAGAAAGCGAGCGTCATCTGGCTAGTGGCAAGAAGGGCATGTCTGATGCGAGCAAAATTTTGTTCCTTGAAGTGATCGATATGAGTTTTTCGATTGATGGTGTGCTTGGGGCGTTCGCTTTTACGCTCTCTGTCCCGCTTATATTGTTAGGTAATGGCATCGGCGCTATCGTCGTTCGATCATTGACATTGATGCATATCGATCGAGTCAGCCGATATGCTTTCCTGAAGAACGGAGCTTTTTATTCGATTTTCTTTTTGGGCGTTATCATGATTTCTGAAGCATTCGGACTCCATGTTCCGGAATGGCTGTCACCCGTGATGACATTCGGTATTATTTGGTATTTCTTTATGCTTTCAAAACGGAAGCTTGCTTTGGAAGGTGTTTAAGCGTTTTTTAGCGCCACCAGATGTTCAAGGTTGACAGTATTTTTGAAATGGGATAGAATTGGGTCTGTATATAGCTTAAAGACGTTTATCAAGATATGTTGACGATTAGATTCAACCGTACCGGTAAGAAGAACTACGCTTATTTTCGCATTGCGCTGCAAGAACATACCAAGGCTCCAGGAAAGCGCCATATTGAGATTCTTGGCAGTCTTGACCCTCACAAGAAAGTGACAATCCTTAAGAAGGAGCGTATTCTTTATTGGATCGGTCAGGGCGCTCAAGTTTCCGATGCCGTTCACAATATGTTGGTTCGTGAGGGCGTGATTGATGCTAAGAAAGTCGCCAAGAAAATGCCTCGTCCAGTAGCCAAGGAAGAACCGAAGACTGAAGAAGCCGCTGTTGCTGAAGCCGCGCCGGTCGAAGAGCTAAAGGCTGAGTAGTTGCGATTTGACATTCTCGGATTTTCCGAGTATGGTAGCGGTACAACTGAATATTTCCGCAGACATGAGGCACGCGCTGTAAGGCCGGTAAGCTCCTCACGAGGAATCAATCTCCTGATGCGCATTCGAATCAAAAGATAGCGTTGGGAGTGCCAGAAATGGCTTTCTCGGATCTGCGGTTCACCCCGCAGATTTTTTGTGAAGAATATTATTTCGTGTCTACCTAGTGTATCTATAAAACGATAAGCCTATGCAACAGAACAAGCAGCAAAAGGAAGCGCTCGTTGCCGAAGTATCCGAAAAGGCCAAGCAGTCGAAATCTTTAGTGTTCGCTGATTATAAGGGCGTTACAGTGAAGGATTTGACAAGCATCCGCAAGGAACTTGCCAAGTCTGGATCGAGTTGGCAGGTATTGAAGAAAACACTGTTGAATATCGCTCTTAAGAATGCTGGCATTGAAGTGGATGCTCGTGCGCTTGGCGGACAGATTGGTGTCGCTTTTTCTCATGATGAAGTGGCCGCCGCTAAGGTGTTAGCGGATTTCACCAAAGCGAATAAGGAGACTACCCTGAAGATCGAAGGTGGTGCGCTTGGCAGCAAGTCTTTATCGTCTGATGAGGTCGTCGCATTGTCGAAGCTTCCGACACAGGACGAGCTTCGCGCAAAATTGGTTGGAACGCTCCAGGCTCCGATCGCGAGTTTCGTACGTGTGCTCAGCGGCAATTTGAGTGGTCTTGTCCAAGTGCTCAAAGCTATAGAAGAGAAGAAAGCATAGAGTTTTACGGCATCATGCCGCACTGCTCGGTGGCTGAGAAAATATTCGGCCTTCTAGCAGTGCGACAATGAAGCCATAATCAAGAACGTAATTATTCTAACGTCAATCATATGACTGAAGAGAAGAAAGAAGTCGTTGTGCCGGAGAAGTTTGAGAAACTCGTTGCCGAAATCGAGAAGATGAGCGTGCTTGATTTGTCAGAACTCGTGAAGGTTCTCGAAGACAAGTTCGGTGTGTCTGCTGCTGCTCCTGTAATGATGGGAGCTGCTCCAGCGGCTGCTGCTGAAGCTGCAGAAGAGAAGACTGAATTCGATGTTGAACTTGTTGCTGCTGGTGACCAGAAGATCAATGTGATCAAAGTCGTTCGTGAAGTGACTGGTCTCGGTCTTAAGGAAGCGAAGGATCTTGTTGATGCTGCTCCGAAGGTTATCAAAGAGAAAGTTTCCAAGGCTGATGCCGATGGTATCAAGAAGAAACTTGAAGAGGCTGGTGCTACAGCAAATCTGAAGTAAGAAAGAACGTTTCAGGATTAAAAGACCTCGGATTTATCCGAGGTCTTTTTTATATTCGTTCGTTGTAAACGTTGACAGAGAAAGTGAGGAAAGGTAGGATACGTCTGTTGTAATCTTTTGAGGGAGGAGAATCCGTCGTAAGCGGAGCCTTTTGTTTTTTTCTATATGCACATTGAGGTATTTTTGGCNTTTTTTGCGCTTGTGCTCATTTCAGTCGGTATCTTTGCTGTTTCGCGGAAGATCAATATTCCGTATACGGTGCTTTTGGTGCTTGCGGGTACCGCGCTTGTTCCCATGACTGAACTGCCGTTCCTTTCGTTTATTCGGAGTTTTGAGTTAACGCCGGAACTCCTGTTCTTCGCCTTTTTGCCGATTCTCATCTTCGAATCGGCTTATAACATGGACATCCGCGAGATGGCGGAAAATATCAGGTCCATATCGTTGCTTTCCATAGTGAGCCTGCTTATTTCAGCGGCTTTTGTTGCTGTCGGCCTGTATTTCAGTCTTCATCTGATCGGTTTCGATATTCCGTTTATCGTCGCGCTTCTTTTCGGATCGCTTATCTCTGCGACTGATCCTGTCGCCGTCCTTGCTCTTTTTAAGGAATACGGTGCACCGCGCCGATTGTCGCTTATTTTTGAAGGCGAATCGCTTTTCAATGATGGCACGTCGCTGGCTCTTTTCATGATTATTTTAGAAATATTCCTTAAGGGCTTCAATGGGATTGGTTCTATCAGCGAAGGACTTTTCCTCTTTGCGAGCATGATTATCGGTGGCATTATTTTTGGTCTCATCATGGGATTTTTGTTCTCGCAGCTTTTGGAGAAGGTGGCTGAGAACGATTTCGTCGAGATTACGCTTACCATGCTTGCAGCGCACCTCACTTTCATCCTTTCGGAAGTTATTTCTGAACATTTTTCCGTTTTCGGCCATGAGATTCGACTCTCGTCCATCATTGCGACTGTTATCGCCGCCATGGTTATCGGCAATTATGGTCGATCCAAGATTTCGCATTCAGTCGATGAATATATGGAGAAATTCTGGGGGTATTTCGCTTTCGTTGCAAATTCACTCGTCTTTATCTTGATGGGACTTCTGTTCGCCGGTCTCCCTATCGATTTCATGATTTTTATCGCGCCGATTATCATTACGATTGTGGTTGTGATGGTCGGCCGTGCGCTCTCCATCTATCCGGTTATCAGAGTGCTTAACTGGACTAAGAAGGAACGGCATATCCCTGACTCGTGGCAGCATCTGCTTTCGTGGGGAAGCCTACGCGGTGCGCTGGCTGTTACTATGGTATTGCTTATACCGGATGACGCGACCGTCACCGGCTGGCAGTATGATTTTTCTGTTAAAGAATTCATTGCAGCGATCACTATCGGTTGTATCTATTTCACGCTTATCATCAAGGCGACGACAATCGGTCGTGTTATGAAGCGGCTTGGCATAGACAATCTGCATGCTCGCGAGGAAGCGCAGTATCATCAAGCGAAGTCACTCATCCATGCTCGCGCTGTTGAGAAACTGGCTGATTTCAAGGAAAAGGGTTATGTGACGGAAGGAGTTTTCAATCGTTTGAAAGAGCGTCATGATACTGAATACGAGGATGCCTGTCGGATGTCTCACGGATTTTATGAGACTGTTGAAGGGCGTAAGATTGCCGAGGAAGCTCTTCGTGTCTATGCTATTGGTATTGAGCGTCATTTTCTCAAGATTCTCTTCCGTTATGGCGAAGTGACTGAACCGGTATATAAGCGCGTTCTCGGAAAACTCGCCGTACAGCTTGCTCATGTGGAGCATGGGGAGCGGCAGATATCAGACAAGGATAGCGATGATTCGTATGATTGGTTTGAGCATATCGTGAATATTTTCCGCGTGCTTGTACTCCGCAAGGGGAAGCAAGGGGCATCTCCAGAAGAATGCTATATGTACTATCGTGCACAGGAAATCATTTCTCGCAAAGTGCAGAAGCACCTCCGTTCATTCATGGAACAGAGCGGGTATCATTCTTTCGGTGATAAGCAGGTTTTTGATATCGTGCTCGGCCAATATGGGGAATTTGAACAAGGAGCGAGAGCAAAAATGCTTGATTGTCTCAATCGATATGATGATCAACTGCGCTCTGTCCGTGATGATTTTGGCCGTCGCGGGGTTTTCAAGGCACAAGAAGACGCGCTTGATGATCTTACGGAAAATGAAATGATTACACCGAAGTTGGCGATCCTGCTTCGAGATGAATTGAAAAGGACATTATAGCGGTTTCTTCCCGGATGCATTCTCTGGTATACTGGAAAAACTGACGTATCATTGAATCATATATATTTTTATGCATTTTTTCGGTATCGATCTTATTACATTGATTGAAGCAGTTGGTTATGCCGGATTGTTCGGAATCGTTTTTGCTGAAACAGGTCTTTTTCTTGGATTTTTCTTGCCTGGCGACAGCTTGTTGTTTGTAGCTGGATTTTTGGCGGGTCAAGGGCTGTTTTCCTTGCCAGTACTCGTCATAGGGCTGGTTATCGCGGCGGTCATCGGAAATGTGTTTGGTTATGAATTTGGACGCCGTGTCGGACAGAAGCTTTTCAGCCGAGAAGATTCAATCATCTTCAAGAAAGCGCATGCGGTACGCGCTCAGAAGTTTTACGATAAGCATGGTCCGAAAATGATCGTGCTGGCACGTTTTATGCCGATTGTCCGAACATTCGCTCCTATTGTCGCCGGGGTCGCAAAGATGCGTTTTCCGATATTCCTCATCTACAATATCATCGGTGCGGTCGCTTGGACGATGCTGTTGGTGATACTCGGATATTTTTTGGGGAGCGTTATTGATGTTGATCGATATCTCCTTCCGATTGTCCTCACGATTGTCGTTGTTTCATTCCTTCCAGCTATCATAAGCTATCTTAAGGAGCGACATGAAAACAAGGGGAAATGAGGTGTTGTACGCGCTTTGACAGACATTTCTTCCTCAGTTATCATGGAGAGCGAGTCTGCTTTCTTTGAATGGTCGGCGAATCCGTTTTTTCGATAAAATAGGCTAGATACCCCCATGTATCGATTATTAAGGAAAATTATCAAGACTCCGAAAGTCACTCTATCGGAAGTGGATTTTGCTGCTGCTGATGTTAATGTTATCGGAGCGGAGCTTCAAGCGTCTCTCAAAAGGCTTTTTAGCGGTTCGCTGGCCATTCGCGAAGTCGCTGCTGGTTCTAGTAATGCGGAAGAGCAGGAATTGACGGCGCTTTCAAACGCTTATTATGATTCTGAGCGTTTCGGAATCCGGTTCGTTGCTTCGCCTCGCCATGCCGATATGCTCATGGTGACCGGTCCAGTATCAAGGAATATGGCAGAAGGCCTTCGTCGGACTTATGAGGCGATGCCTGAGCCTCGTCTTGTGGTCGCGGTTGGAGACGGCGCGATTGATGGCGGAATCTATCGTGGATCATATGCTGTGTATGATAGTGTCGAAGAAATCATACCTGTCGATTTTAAGATACCTGGAGATCCTCCATCTCCGAAACAAGTGCTCGCAGCGCTTCTTCGAATGTTTCGTGATATTGAAGCGAAGCGATAATCAGTGACGGTTGTTTGTCGGAATCACATTATGGATATCATGCTTTCTCCTATCGGTATTTTGCTTCTTTTATCCGTTTTCATTATCGGAGGTTTTGGGGCGCTTTTTTTGGACCGATTACTCAATGATGGCGGCCGGATGGGAGGTCTATGGGCTCATGCTTTCGCTCTTGGAGGGTCGTTGTTCGGCTTGATTATCTCAGCTAAAACGCTTCTCGTCGGCCAGGGAATCGCTTTTTCGATTCCGAGTCCGCTTCCGCTTTTCTTATTTGATTTTCGGATTGATGGGCTTTCGGCATTTTTTCTCGGAGTGATCTCATTGATTGCTGCCATGGCTTCGATTTATGGACTTTCTTATCAAACACATTTTCTTGGTTTATATCGTCTTGGTCGCCTCGGATTTTTTTACAATGCCTTCGTTTGTAGTCTCATGCTAGTAACGATGGCAAACCAAGGTTTGTTCTTTTTACTTGTGTGGGAGGTTATGTCGCTTGCGTCGTATTTCTTGGTCATTTACGAGCATCGCAAGCCTGAGAACATTCGCGCCGGATTCCTGTATTTCCTCATGACGCATTTTGGAACCGCATTCATCATGCTTTCATTCTTTTTGGCGTATCGTGCGACAGGATCGTTCAGTTTTGATGTTTGGCGGGCTGCAGCAGGAGCTATCGATCCGATGATGCAGACGTTTATCTTCCTTGCAGCGCTTATCGGTTTTGGTACGAAAGCCGGCATCATACCGCTCCATATCTGGCTGCCCGAAGCACATCCAGCCGCTCCTTCGCATGTTTCAGCTCTTATGTCTGGCGTCATGATCAAGACTGCCATCTTTATGTTCATCCGGATATTCTTTGATTTTTTCCCGATCGCAAGCATAGAGTGGGGATTGACATTCCTTGTCTTAGGAGGAATCTCGTCATTGCTTGGTGTGCTTTATGCATTGTCTGAACATGATCTTAAGCGACTGCTTGCCTATCATAGCGTCGAGAATATCGGTATTATATTGCTCGGTTTTGGCGCATCATTGACATTCATGAGTCTCGGATATGAGAAATTCGCCTTATTCGCTCTAGCTGCTGCTCTGTATCATACTCTGAATCATGCCATATTTAAGGCGCTTCTTTTCTTGGGGGCAGGATCAGTCGTTGCAGCTACTGGAACGCGCAATATGGAAGAATATGGCGGACTTGTGAGATTGTTACCGTTCACGTCAGCTTTCTTTCTGATCGGTTCACTTGCCATATCGGCTTTCCCTCCATTTAACGGATTTGCAAGCGAGTGGCTGACGTTTCAGGCGCTTTTCATCGGAATCGTTTCTGCCAGTATCATCGTCAAAGCGATATTCATCTTCGCTATCGCAAGTCTTACGTTTACCGGTGGTTTGGCGGCTGCTTGTTTCGTTAAAGCGTTTGGTGTGACATTTTTGGCGCGTCCGAGAAGCGAAGAAGCGACTCATGCACATGAGTCGGAATGGCCGATGTTGGCTGCTATGGGAATCTTGGCCGTCTTGACGTTAGTGATTGGCGTAGGGTCAGGATTTGTCATATCTTTGCTTGTCGGTATCGTTGCAAGTATCTGGCTTTCGAATCCGTCCACACTCGCATTCCCATTTCGTCAGTTTATCGAAACTCGTAGTCAGTTTGCTGATATTCTGCCACTTGATACGGTTGCCGTCATCACGCTTGCTGTTTTCGTTGTTTTGACCGTAGCCATTATGGTGCTTTCGCGTTCACGTAAAGTGTCGTATGGGCGAACTTGGGACTGCGGTACTGAACTCGGTCCGCGCATGGAAATCACATCGACGAGTTTCTCTCGTTCGCTCATCACAATCTTCCAGGGTATTCTTCGTCCGACCAAACAGACGGATGTTGAATATCATGATGAGGAGATGCGTTATTTCATAAAATCACAAGAAGTGAGGACTGGAATCGGCGATCCGTATCGCCAAGCATTATATCGTCCGCTTTCGGCAGCATTGACAATGGTCGCATCACGCGTGCGCCTTGTGCAAAGCGGTAATATCAACATGTACATACTGTACGTTTTCATAACACTCATCGCGCTTATCGTGTGGGCTGCCCGATCATAATCGCGAACAAAGAATCCATATGACTCTTTTTTTCTCTCTCATACAAATTGTCGCCATTCCGGCTATTTCACCACTTTTCGTCGGTATTATCCGGAAGCTGAAAGCGCGTATGCAGAGTCGTGTTGGTGCGGATATTTTTCAGCCGTATCGAGACCTATCAAAGCTGTTCAAGAAGGATGAAATCATCTCGAAAGATGCGTCATGGATAACGAAGATAGCCCCATACATCATCTTTACTGTGACAGTTGTCGTCGGTGCTGCTGTTCCTATTGTGACGACAATTATACCTTCTTTTACTCCTGGATTTTCATTGCTACCGCTTAGCGATTTCATCGTCATGGTGTATCTTCTTGCGCTTGGGACATTTTTTCTTGCGCTCGCCGGCATGGATTCAGGGAGTGGTTTCGGCGGTTTCGGTAGCAGTCGCGAAATGATGGTCGCAGCGCTTGCTGAAGGAGGATTATTCTTTTCGCTTCTTGTCGCATCGGTTGCATCTGGCAGCGGTCATGTACCGTCGATGGTGGTATCGCTCCAAACATTGCCATTCACATCATTCATGCCTCTCATTGTCGCTTTTCTCGCGTTTTTTATAGCGCTTCTCGCTGAAAATAACCGGTTTCCGGTCGATAACCCTTCGACACATCTCGAACTTACGATGATTCATGAAGCTATGATTCTTGAATATTCCGGTAAGCGCCTTGCTCTTATGGAGTGGGCAACTGCTAATAAGCTTGTCATATTCATCGCGCTCGGAGCGAACATCTTTTTTCCGTGGGGTGTCGCCGCATCGCTTGAAGGACATGCTATATTATTAGCGTTTGTCCTCTTTTCTCTCAAGACAGGCGCACTTCTTTTTAGCATAGCGTTCATCGAATCAACGATGGCGAAGTTTCGTGTTTTCCGTGTTCCTGATCTCCTATTCACATCATTCGTCTTGGCGGTCACAGCGCTGTGCATCATCATAACGTTCTAAGCAAAGATTATGTCTGAATACGTCCTCAACGCGCTCCTTTTCGTCGATATGGCGGCTTTTCTCGCGGTGCTTTTTATGCACCTTATCAAGAAAGATAGCCATCTTATTTGGCTGTACGCGCTCCAATCGATGGCTACGGGGCTATTTCTTCTCGGTACTGGTATCGCTGAAGAGGAACGAAGCTTGATCATGGTAGCGGCTTTGACGATTATCATCAAAGCGATAGCGGCACCGATATTCTTTTTCCGCCTCATGGATCGATTTGGGTCCCACGGGTCATCAAGCAGTTACTTATCAACTCCGGTAACGCTTGCGGCGCTTATGGCGCTTGTGATGTTCGCTTATTCCAGTGTCTTTCAGATTCTCGGGATGCTGTTGCCTGGAACGGTCGGTTCATTTCCGCTCAGTCTCGCCGCTATTTTCATGGCGATTTTCCTCATGATTAATCGTCGCGGTGTTTTTTCTCAAATGATCGGTATCCTCGCGCTTGAGAATAGTATCGTCCTTTTGACGGCCTGTATCGGTATTAAGCAGCCGATCGCGCTTGAAGTCGGCATCATCTCTGACATCGCGCTTTGGATTGTCATCGCTAATGCGTTCATATCGATGATTTATCGCCAGTTCGGATCGCTGAGTACATCTGATTTGAAACAGCTCACTGAAGAATAATCATTTCTTGATATGATGACCACATTTCTCGTAGCCGTACCGCTTGCCACTGCTTGTCTTATCGGCTTTTTGCTTCCAGCGAAATCTGTCCGTTTCATCGGTTGGTCAGCAATATTCGCTTCGTCTCTTGATTTTTTGCTCGCGCTTTTCATTGTGCCGCGTGTCGTATCCGTGGGATCAACTGGCCCTGCTTTTTGGCTTTCGCTTGATGCGTTGGCGGCATTTCTCGTGTTGATCATAACGTTAGTCGGGTTTTTTGCGAGTCTTTATTCCGTCGGTTATCTGCAAGCTGAGGTAGAAAAGGGCATCATCGGTCCGAATCGTGTCCGCCAATATTTTCTGCTTTTCGAGCTTTTCATGTTCGCCATGTTGCTGGCTGTTTCAACGACGCATCCGGTTGTCATGTGGATTGCCATAGAGGCGACAACGCTTTCGACCGCTTTCTTGATCAGTTTTTATAACAAGCCGTCAGCGACAGAGGCGGCTTGGAAATATCTTATCCTCAATTCTCTCGGATTGCTTTTGAGTCTACTTGGGACGCTTATTTTTCTGGCATTACCGCAAATCCAGACAGGTATTACCGATTGGAGCATGTTGCAAGCTTCGGCCGCCAGTTTTCATCCGCTTGCAGTCAAGATCGCTTTCGTTTTTATTCTGGTTGGTTATGGAACGAAAGTCGGCTTGGTTCCGCTTCATACATGGAAACCTGATACGTATGCGAAAGCTCCGACACCGATGGCTGGCCTTTTGGCAAGCGTGCTCATTAATGTCGCTTTGTTCGGTATCTTGCGTTTTAAAACCGTGACGGACGCCTCGATAGGCACCGGATTTTCTTCCGGACTATTCGTGATGTTCGGTACTATATCGATCGTCTTGGCGGCGCTTATCATCTTCATACAGAAGAATTATAAGCGGATGCTCGCATATTCCGGTATCGAACATGCTGGCATTATGGCACTCGGTTTCGGTTTCGGCGGCATCGGAACGTTCGCAGCATTGCTCCATATGCTTTATCATGCGCTCGTGAAAGCGATGCTCTTCTTTACGGCTGGAAATATTTTTCTCAAGTACAGTACAACGAAGATGAAACAGATTACGGGAGTGTTATCCGTATTACCGCTTTCTTCCGTGCTTTTTTTCGGTGGGTTTATCGCGATTGCCGGTTTGCCGCCTTTTGGAATCTTTGCGACGAAACTTCTCATCCTCTCAGCTGGTATGATGTCGTATCCATGGATTTCGGGAATCGTACTCTTTGCGCTTGCCGTTGTTTTCTTCGGATTCTTCCGACACGTGACCGCGATGTTGTTCGGGCCGATTCCTCAGGACATTGAACCGGGAGAATCGAATATGCTGACGAAAATTCCGATAGTGCTTATGGCAGCAATCATCATTATCGTCAGTTTCGACTTGCCAGAAACGATTTCGTCTATCGTCACTGCGGCCGCCGCTTCGCTCACGCAGCCTTTTTAAGATCCATACTTATGACTGATTTCATGACTATCCTCGGAAGATACGGCCTCACGTATGCTGCGGAACGAGAAGGAAATATTCTTCTGTTCGATGTGCCCGCTGTTGAGCTTGAACAGGTGGTTCGGACTCTCAAACATGAGCATCATCTGCCGCTCAAGACAGTCGCAGCCGCCGATGAACGTACAAACAAAGGCGTTTTCCGCATCCATTATGTGTTTGGCATTCCAAAAGAAGGAGTCTTTTTGGTACCGACCCTTTCTGTTTCCGAAGCTGATGCGACATTTCCGTCGTTGACGCTTGTTGATCAGGAATTTTCCGTTTATGAACAGGAAATCATGACCTTTTTCGGGCTTGTGCCAAAAGGACATCCACGGGCTGAACGCATTCTTTTACATCGTGAGAATTTTTCGGAAGACCTGTATCCGCTTCGCAAGGATTTCGCATGGAATGCCAAGCAAGAACCGACAGGGAAAGAGATGCCAGCTTTCCAGCAATTCGATGGTGAAGGCGTGTACGAGATTCCAGTCGGTCCGGTGCATGCTGGTATCATCGAACCAGGACATTTTCGCTTCAGTGTCTTAGGTGAAGAGATACTTAAACTTGAACCGCGACTCGGTTATGTTCATAAGGGGACGGAAAAGCTTTTTGAAACGCTTCCGATGGAACGGAAGGTCGCATTAGCGGAACGTATTTCCGGCGATAGCTCATTCCATCACGCGCTTGCTTTCGCTCAAGCTATTGAAGCGCTTGCTGCAGCGGAATTGTCTGAACGAGCGAAGCTTTTGCGTGTCATCTATGCTGAACTTGAACGTCTAGCGAACCATTTCAATGATATAGCGTTCATCATGCTCGATACCGGATTGAGTTTCGGAGGTAGTCAGGGAACGAGGCTTCGAGAACGAGCGCTCCAATGGAACGAGCGACTTTCCGGAAATCGTTTCCTTCGAGGCGTTATTGTTCCGGGTGGCGTGACTTGCGATATTGATGCTGAAACCGTTCGGAAGTTCCAAGACGATCTTGAAGTGTTAGAAGAAGATTTCCGCGAAATTATTGAAGCAGCCAAAGAGAGCGATTCACTGTTGAATCGTCTCCATGGGACAGGACGTCTTGATGCGAAAATTGGACGTGATCATGGTGTGGTCGGTATTGCTGCTCGCGCTGTCGGTATCAATATCGATGCGCGCGCTGACTTTCCGTATGCCGCTTACGATGGGCTGCAATGGAGTGTTCCGACCGAATCCTCCGGAGACGTCTGTGCCCGTTTTTTCGTCCGTATCCGTGAAGTCCATCAGTCGTTCAGGCTGCTCAGTCAAGCGCTTACGCTTCTGCCCCATACAAAAGGAAATCTCACGGCTTCTATCGGGAATTTGCCGTTTGAGGCGCATGCGGTCGGTATCGTTGAAGGTTGGCGAGGCGACATCGTGTATTTCATAGCGACAGATGATCTGGGGGCGCTCTCACGAGTCAAAGTGCGCGATCCATCCTTCTTGAACTGGCAGGTCTTTCCATATGTCGTGACGAATGATATCGTGCCTGATTTCCCGCTTATCAATAAGAGTTTCAATCTGTCCTATACGGGAAATGATCTCTGATCCCGTACCGCTGGCGATTATTACGTAATAAGATACGTAACTCATTACGTATCTTATGTGATGAAGCATGGGAAACAGTCTTCTCTTTCAAAAAACCATATGCGACAGGAACGGTACGAAGAGTATGACGTCATCGTGATCGGCGGAGGGTCGGCCGGTATGATGGCAGCTGGACGAGCGGCTGAATGCGGCGCACGCGTGCTTCTTTTGGAGAAGAACGAGGAACTCGGAAAGAAGTTGCTCATCACGGGTGGCGGCCGGTGTAATCTGACCAACGTCGGGCCAGATTTTTTGGAGAAATTCGGGAAAGATAAAAAATTCCTTTTTTCGCCCTTTTCACGTTTCGGTGTGGAGGATACACTTCGTTTTTTCAATGAGCGGAAAGTTCCAATCAAAGTCGAGGCGCTGGGCCGTGTCTTTCCTGAGAGCGATCAGGCACAGTCGGTGTGGGCTGCGCTCAGTCGGTATATGGACGAAGGAAGAGTGGAGGTTCGTCGTAATGTCTTTGTGAAAGGTTTTGAGGCGCAAAGTGGATGCATAATCGGATTACGGATTGGTGGGAATGATGAAGTGCTTCGTGCATCGTCGTATGTGCTCGCGACAGGCGGTCTTTCGCATCCGGAAACAGGATCGACTGGGGACGGATTCCGATTCTTGAAAGAACTTGGCCATACAGTGCGCGATCCGGAACCGTCGCTCGTGCCGATTAGGGTGCGTGAACGTTGGGTGCATGCGCTTTCCGGTACAGCATTGGAAGACGCAGCGCTTTCTGTATATCAGGATGGCAAGAAGATTTTTATACGGCGTGGTAAGATGCTTTTCACGCATTTCGGACTTTCTGGTCCCATGGTACTCAATATGAGCCGTGAGGCGAAAGAACTTATGAAGCGGCAGCAGGTGGAGCTTATGCTTGATCTTTTGCCAGGAACAGATCAGGGTGCGATCGATAAGCGGATCCAAGCAATCTTCTTGGAACATCAGAACAAGCGGGTAAAGAATATCCTTTCAGGCATCATCCCGGCGGTATTTTCGGAAGCGGTGCTTGCATTGGCTGGGGTCGATTCTGGGAAGCCGGCACATTCCGTGAGCCGGGAAGAGCGATTATCTATCGGGCGAGTGATCAGGCGCATGCCGATGACGATTTCTGGATTTCTTGGACCCGAAAAGGCGATCATCACATCGGGAGGCTTGGTGCCTTACGAAGTCGATTTTCGTTCCATGTGTTCGAAAAAATATCGGAACCTGTATGTGGTTGGCGATATTCTTGATATTGATCGGCCGTCAGGCGGTTTCAGTCTTCAGCTGTGTTGGTCGACCGGTTTTGTGGCTGGCGAATCGGCCGCTCAGTATGCGATGTCGGTACAAGCCGTTTAAACAGTTTTTTTCTTGTTGAGAACGAAGAGATTGATCCAGGCAGCCAATACGAAGAGTGAACCGATGAGGAAGGGGATGCGAAGACCGAAAAAACCTGATCCGAATCCGGCTAAAAGAGGTATGATTCCTTGGGAAAGCGCCATGAGAGAGCCATTGATGCCGAGTGCGGCGCCTTGGCGTTTTTTGGAAACGCCCTTGCTGATGAGCGATCCCAAGTTCGCCATGGAGAGTCCTTGTGGTACGGAGAAGAATGGCATGACAGCGAAGAGAAGAGAGGCTTCCGGTATGAATGGGTAGAGAGCGATAGCGAGGGCGACCGAGAGGAATGACCAGCGGAGGATGGCGCGCTCAGAGTATTTTTTTGAGAGTACCCGCAGGATGAAGATCTGCGTAAAGATGCTCCAAGCGCCGATAATTCCAAAGAATGTCCCGATGGATGCTTCGTCAAAAGAGAAGCGATTGACAAGAAATATGCCGATGAACGAAGTGAAGAAGGTGAATCCTGATGAATAGAGAAAGCTCGAAAGATAGAGTGGGCGAGCATCGGCGTCGCGGAATGCAGTACGGATGTTCCTGATTCCTTTCAGGATATGAAAATGATGCTCCGTTGTCCGGTCGTGGTGGGTTTCTTTGAGGAAGTATGTGATGAGCATAAGATTGGCTATGCCGATGAGTCCGGCGAACCAGAAAGGCGCTGCTGGATTTTGAGCGGCACGCGCGATCCATCCTCCCAGCGTCGGACCGAATATGAAGCCGATGCCGAATGCTGCGCCGATGAGTCCGAAATTCTTCACGCGTTCATGCGGTTCGCTGATGTCGACGATAGCTGCTTGTACGATGCTGAAATTCGCTCCAGAAAGTCCGGCTAAGAATCGGCTGGCGAAAATAAGACTCAAAGATGCGGTTTCAATGCCAAAACCGAACAACATCTGTGAGAAAGCGAGTCCGCCGACGCCAATGATAAGGAGTCGCTTTCGTCCGTAGACATCGGAAAGTTCGCCGAGAATCGGAGCACCGATGAATTGCATGATGCCGAATATGGCTGTGATAGCGCCGGATACTATGTATTGTTCGGCTTGCGAGTAGCCAGTAAGCAGAAAATTCGGCGAAGAAGGATCAGTAAAAATGATCGGAATGATTGGAATGATCATGCCGATACCTATCATATCGAGGAGCAAGGTCAAGAAAAGCGCGAAGAGAGTCTGATTTTTTTTCGTATTCATAAAATGGAGAATATTGGAACGGTTGCTAGCAGGGGAGAAATAGAAAACCGTCGGATGAATCCGACGGTTTTCTTCGAATAGCGTCGTTCTCCTTAGGCACGAGCCACATTGGTGGCTGCTGGACCTTTGCCGCTCTCGATGATTTCAAAAGTGACGGCATCGCCGACTTTGAGTTCATCGAAAGTCACGCCGACGAGCTCTTTGGCATGGAAAAAGAGATCCTTTTCCTCGCCTTCGCGGGAAATGAATCCGAATCCACGGTCCGTGAGCGTCTTGATGGTTCCGTTCATGGCTTTCTTCGGTACTACTGCTGATTAGCGAAAGTTTAAGAAATCCGACTACATTTCTTCTGCTTTACTTGTAATTCTAGCACCGAATCGTATGAAAGTCAATAGCAGGCTATTATTTGGTGTCGATATTCAGATAATGCTTATAGAAACATGTTTTTTAGAGCTGAATCCCGAGATTTTTCAAATCAGCCATGAGTTGTTCGTTTTTCGCCAGAGACGACCACTTCATCACGGAACTTTTCTCAGTCGTGTGATTGTTGATTTTATTGGCTGGGGAGGAAGGGATCGAACCTTCGTATGGAGGCTTCAAAGGCCCCTGCCTTACCGCTTGGCTACTCCCCAAAAAAGGAAAACTGATTCTGTATCTTTTTGAATTTTCTGATGATCAATTTTCTTGTACGAGTCTTCCACCGAGCATCTCCATCGCTTGATTGATTAGCGGGTCAGATGGAAATGTCGCTTGCTCCGATTCTGTTTTTGGAACGTCTTCTAGTGATATTCGAAGCGTTGTCGGTGACCCCAAGATGGTATCAAAGGCTGTCTTGAGTGTCAACTGATTAGCTGGCTCATCAAGACGTTCTTTGTGAAAAGGATATTTCACAGCGATGGTGATAGCGGATCCTTTGGCGGAGATGGGTCGGGCGGTTGAAAGAGCAAGTGTCAAAGAAGCATTGAGTCGTTTGGCGGTATCGAGAATGGCCGACCAGCTGTTTTGGACAGCAGAAAGATCAATGCTTTCCGCTGGCACTTCCTGATGTGTTGGAACGGCGGATTTTTTTGGTGACACCGGTTGTTGTTTCGGAGAGGTTGTTGCGGTTTTTGAAGCAGGGTTTTTGGATGTGTCGGGTGATGTGGGGTGTGAAGAGTTTGATGGCGAAGTAACGTTGAGTTTGTCTTGATGTGCAAGGATGCGAACGACAGCGATTTCAAGGGGAAGTTCGGGGATAACCGCTGTTTTCCCGTCAGAGTGAGCTTTTTGAAAGCGTTCGAGCATATCTGCAATTTGGTTGGGTGTGAAGCTTTTGGAAAGCACAGTGAGGGCGGCTTGTTGTTCGTCAGTCAGTCCGTCAATGAGACTCGCTCCGTTTTCGGAATCGGATGAGATGAGCAATATGTCGCGGAGCGTTCGGAGCAGTGCGCTGGAAAAGACAGACGGGTCGGTACCATCCTGCATGAGGCTGCGGATAAAGGCGAGACAAGGACGAAGCTCTCCGATACTGATGAGACGGAGAAATTCTATGATACGTGCTTTTTTTGCGGTTCCGAGAAGCTCAGAGACTTTTTCTTCCGTGATAGACGATGATTCGACTGACATGATTTGTGTCAGAAGCGATTCAGCGTCGCGCATGCCGCCTTCAGCTGCTAGAGCTATGGCTTCGAGTGCGCCCTGTTCTATGGAGATCTTTTCGGCGGTAGCGATGCGCTTGAGCTTACCGATGATGCTTTCGACGGTGAAACGTGACAGATCGAAACGTTGGCAGCGTGAGACGATGGTGTCTGGTACTTTATGGAGCGCAGTGGTGGCAAGGATGAAAATGACATGGGCAGGCGGTTCTTCGAGGGTCTTGAGGAGTGCGTTGAAAGCGCCGATGGAAAGCATATGCACTTCATCGATGATGTAGATTTTATGCGATCCAAGCGTTGGTGGGAGTGAGACGGTTTCGCGGAGTTCACGAATATTATCAACGCCGGTATGTGATGCAGCATCGATTTCGATAACATCGAGCGATCGGCCTTCCGAGAGCAGTCGGCAATGTTCGCATGTGCCGCATGGCTCACCGTTTTTCAGCCGCGCTGAACAGTTGACTGCTTTGGCGAATAGGCGAGCGAGCGTTGTTTTTCCTGTGCCACGCGGTCCGGTAAAGAGATAGGCTTGTCCAATACGTCCGAGACGAAGGGCATTCGTGAGTGTCTTTACGATATGCTGCTGGTCAACGACATCAGCGAATGTCTGTGGTCGGTATTTCCGATAGAGCGTAGTGGATGACATAGTTGAGAGGGATACGGATCAATGTTTCGATACCGATTATTTTATTTCAAATGTCTTCACTGCTTATTATACCTTGTCATGGATAAGAAAAGAAGCCTTGGCATGCAAAGCTTCTTATTGGCTTTGGCGGGACTATTTTTTGAAAACGATGAATTTGTAGCCGATGAAATTCCAAGCGAGACCTGTAATGCTACCGACCACGGCTCCGATCAACCCCCATTGGCTTGTGGTAAGCGAGTCGATGCGATGGAAAGCGCTGAAAACTGCTGAAGCAGCAACGACGTTCATGGCGAATCCGATAAGGCTTACAACGAAGAAACCGAGAAATTCAGTGCCAGCTTTCCGGTTTTCTGAAGCCTCGAATGTCCAATATTTATTCCAAAGATAGCTATTGATGTTGGCTACGATGAAAGAAGAGGCTTTGTAGAGTGAATAATAGGTGATTGTGAAAGCGCTAAAAGAAAGCCAGGTCGCTTCTGGTGCGATAGCTGCTGATGATATGAGTGCAAGAACACCGAGATCGACAAGCATGTTCATGCCGCCAATGACGACGAATTTCGCTAGCTGCCAAATGAAAGCGAAACGCCGGCTTATCCAGGAAGCGATGACGAGACCGATGGGAACGGCTGCAGTGAAGATGGGAATTGCAACAAAAAGCACTGGACCATAGAAGCTGGGTTTTACAGCTTTGATGACGGGAATGATAAGCAAACCGATAATGATACCGGCAACCGCTCCGAAGACGTAGTCACGTTGAGTAGTGGCATTTGTTTGCATAAGCATTCCATTTTACGACAAAACCGACTGCGCGAATCGGCTCATCGTATTCCACATATGAGAATTATAAATTATCGCGTAAGGATTTAGCGGCTACCGTTGATTTCCTTTTCGATTTCTTCCATGTCACGGACCCAGACATCGAGAACGGAAGTGTCTTTCGAATCAGTCGCGTCAGATGTCTGCGAAGTCGGAGTGGAAGGGTAATCTTCTTTAAGGCTCTGTTTCCAATTATTGATGACGCTATGCGCGTCAGAGGCCTTGGCGAGATCGGTTTCCCAATCTGTATGAGAGCCTTTCTGGATGACGTTTTCAATCGCTGCCCACGAAGCCTCAAGATCGTGTGGCATAACGATCGCTACCTCATCTCCAGGCTGCGCTTTGAAATAGGTTATGGAAGCGAGAAGAACACGATAGGGCTTGCCATTGGCGACAACATAATGGTTCCCGTTTTCATCTTGGGTCATGATACCGATAGCATGTCTCCGGTCAATCGGGCCAATTTGTTTATAAAGGAACGCGCCATCATCAGTAATGGTGAGTTTGAGCATATCGCCCTCGACCAATTTTGACTTTGATGCGTAATTCGCTGGAACGGGATATTGCTTTCCGTTCGCTCCTGTCATGAGTTGGCCATCGAATGTTCCTTCGATGACAGTGCCTCCGGCGGCATCAGTATCGATTTTCCGTGGCCGGCCGGTTTTCTTTTTGCCTTCAAGCTGTAAAAGCATAGCCTTAGCGCTTTGGATAGTGCGCTCGGCATTGTTGACCATATCGCGAAGCGCCTGGATCTTCATGGTNCGCTCGGCATCGTCAGTCTGTTCGATATCTGTGGAAAGCGGATTCTTCGTCGTCATACTTTTTATATTTGTTTTTCGAAATCTCTATCCGCAATCGGAATGAGATATCGCCTCCTATTTATTCATGCGTCTAGTATAAACCGTATCTGTTTGGTGAGCAAGTAGGGAATCTCGCAAGCATGTTTTGTTATGATCTCTGAAGGGGAGAAAAGAACCGTTCTTTGAACCTTGTGGGAGGTTAGTTTTCTGAACTCTTGACAAAATATGATAACGTGCGTTAATATGAACCGACGCATGCAGAGGGTTAAGCTAAACATCGCCAGTAAGATATCGCCACTTTATCGTGTCGTATCCGGGCTGAAGCAAACGTTATGCCATCTATCAGATCGAAGACTGCCACTGCACAAGAAGCGAAGGACACGGCCGTATTCTGTGAGGCGCTTTCCGTTTTTCTTGCGCGCTTGCCGGAGCGTTCTCGTGCAATTATGGAAGCTCGTTTTGGCGTTTCTGGTAATCGTCAGAAAACGCTTGAGGAAATCGGACAACAATACCATATCACGCGTGAGCGTGTGCGCCAGGTAATCGGGAATGCGCTCGGATTTCTTGCAAGTGAACAAGGACATGAATGCATCGTACGCATCAAGGATATCATTCGGACGACGCTTCGCGATAAGAGTGGTGTCATGGACGCTGATGCGTTGCTTGAGATGCTTTCACGCGGTGACAAGAAAGAATGCGGTGCGCTGCTCGCTTTCCTTGAGAGTTTGTCGGTCGTGAAGGAAGAAAAACTGACCGATGAACGCCGCCGTGTCTTCGTGTTGGACGGATTCTCGTTCAAGGAATGGAAAGAAGTGAAGGACACTGCGAAACGCATACTTGAATCTTCAGAAGAAGTCTTGGATGCAGATACACTCTTTGCCCGTTTCAGCGCTGAGAATAAAAAAGTAGACCGGAAGACATTCTTTGATTTTTTGGCAGTGGCTCGCGATGTTCGTCAGAATGTCTTTGGTCAATGGGGACTTGAAAGTTCAAGTGATATCCGTCCTCGCGGTACGCGTGAAAAAGCGCATTTGGTTTTGAAGACAACGAAGAAGCCGCTTCATTTCCGTGAGATAGCCAAGCTTATCGATACATACGGTTTGCAGGGAAAGAAAGGCAAGAGTCATCCTCAGACCGTCCATAATGAGTTGATCAAGGATAAGCGGTTCGTATTGGTGGGACGAGGTATTTATGCATTGTCTGAATGGGGGTATGCCAAAGGAACTGTTAAGGAAGTGATTGCAAAAATCCTGGCGAGTTCTCAAAAACCGATGACACGCGAAGAGATACTCGAAGCCGTGCTGAAGGTTCGTCAGGTGAAGAAATCCACTGTTATCATCAACCTGAATACTTTTTTCGAGCGCGTTGGTAAAGATACTTATGTCGCTCAGAAATAAGGTTTTCTCTTTCGCTTTGAAGAATCGCGGAAAAATGATATCTTAAAGAAGGTATACGAATGTTGTTTTGAGCCTAACGAGCGGCCATTTGAAGTCGTTCGCATCAAGGCATGAGGTCAACGCACCTCGCACATGAGATGAATTCTATCCTTTCAAGTTTTTCCCAGCTTTTTTCGATGGTAGGAGCTATGCTTTCTGCCGTTTTCGACGTTTGGTTCATACTGTTTCCACCGATTCTTTATGTTGTGTTCAAATCCCTCTGGATGCTGTATGTTCAGAGGCAATTCGGAATGAAGCTCAATTGGGTGGTGCTTGAAATCATACCCCCGAATGGTATCGAGAAAGGGCCGCTTACTATGGAATCCATTTTTTCTGGATTTGCTGGCGCTGAAAAGGGGACGAATACGTTCGAGGAGTTTATCAAGGGCGAGTTTCCAGTTTCATTTTCGCTTGAGCTCGTAAGCACTGAAGGTCAAGTGCATTTTTACGTTAGGACGCAGGCAGGGTTCCGTAATCTTGTCGAAGCGCATTTTTATGCGCAGTATCCCGATATCGAGATCGTCGAAGTGCCGGATTATACGGAAATCATTCCGCGGACTATTCCGAATAAAGATTGGGATCTTTGGGGGACTGATTTCGTGTTGGTGAAAAATGATCTTTATCCTATCAAGACGTATAAGTTTTTTGAAGAAAGCATTACTGGGACGATGGTAGATCCGATGTCAAGTCTGTTTGAAACAATGGGCAAGATTGGTCCTGGCCAGCATATTTGGCTTCAATATATCATTACACCGCTTTCACCGACCTGGGCAAAGCAGGGTCAGGTGTACGTCGATGAATTTCTTGGCAAGAAGAAAGAAGTGTCTCCAAGCGTATTCGCACGTTTTTTTACTGATCTTGTCGATATTGTGATGAATATCGGTAATGGGCTTCTTGGTAAAGAAGTTGCGTATTCGGCCGGAGCAAAAGCCGAAAAGAAAGATGAACAACCGATTGAATTCCGTTTGACTCCGGGCGAAAAAGATGTCCTTAAGGCGCTCCAATCGAATCTTGGTAAACAAATGTTCAAAGTTCGCATGCGGCATATCTATCTTGGGCGACGTGGGGCCTTTAGCAAGCAAACGGGCGTTTCGGCATTCATTGGTGGGATCAAACAGTTCAATGATCAAAACATGAACGGATTTAAGCCGGATGACGGTTCTAAGACGTATGCCAACTATATTTTTACGGAGTCGCGACTGCGCTTCCGGCAGCGCCGCATATTCCGCCGTTATATCAATCGTGATTCCGATCCGCAAAGCACGCGTTTCATTCTGAGCACTGAAGAATTGGCGACGGTGTACCATATACCGGATATGGGAGTCGTTGCGCCGACAATGGCGCGTGTTTCCGCAAAGCGTAGCGCCGCACCGATGAATCTTCCCATACAAGAATGATTGATAAGGAATCGTCCGATTGTAATTTCGAACATGTTTGATAGAGAATCTTATGAGCAGCCAAAAAGAGATAACGTTCTTTGCCAAGACAAACTTCCGGAATCAGGAACGAGTTTTTGGCATCAAGACGGATGACCGCCGCCGCCATATGTATGTGATAGGAAAAACAGGCATGGGCAAGACGAACCTGCTTGAGAATTTGGCTATCCAAGATATACAGAACGGGCATGGCATCGCTTTTGTTGATCCGCATGGTGATACCGCTGAGAAACTTATCAAAGCGATACCTTCGAATCGTATTAATGACGTTATCTATTTCAATCCTGCCGACCAGGATTTCCCGATCGCTTTCAACGTCATGGAGAAAGTCAGTCCGGAATATCGCCATTTAGTCGCCTCAGGCTTGGTCGGCGTTTTTAAAAAGATATGGGCTGATTCGTGGGGACCACGACTTGAATATATCCTTCGGAATGCCATTTTGGCGCTTCTCGAGTATCCGGGGTCGACACTGCTTGGCGTGACGCGTATTCTTGTTGATAAATCGTATCGTGAGCGGGTCGTTGAAAAGGTGACTGATCCGGTCGTGAGGAGTTTTTGGGTTGATGAGTTTACACAATGGAATGATCGCGTGCTGCAAGAAGTCATCTCGCCTATCCAGAATAAAGTCGGCCAATTCCTGACGAGCGCGCTTATTCGCAATATCGTCGGACAGACCGCTTCTTCGTTCGATATTCGTGATGTGATGGATAATAAGAAGATTCTTATCCTCAATCTTTCAAAGGGACGTATCGGAGAAGACAATAGCGCGCTTTTCGGAGCCATGATTATCACGAAAATCCAGCTGGCTGCTATGGCTCGTGTCGACATGCCGGAAGAGAAGCGCAATGATTTCTATCTGTATGTCGATGAGTTCCAGAACTTCTCAACGGAATCGTTTGCCAATATCCTATCCGAGGCTCGAAAATATCATTTGAATCTCATTTTGGCCAATCAGTATGTGACGCAGATCGACGAGAAAGTCCGTGATGCTATTTTTGGCAACGCTGGTAGTATTGTGTCGTTTCGTGTCGGTGCAACGGACGCTGAGTTTCTCGAAAAAGAATTCGAGCCGGTTTTCACAGCGAATGATATCGTTAATTTGCCGAAGTACCATGTGTATTTGAAGCTCATGATCGACGGTATAGCGGGGGATGCATTCAGTGCGACGACACTTCCACCGATTACGCTTGAGGATGCTGGAAATGAGGAGAAGATTATCAATGTTTCTCGGGAACGTTATGCCTCTTCGAAAGATGAGGTTGAAGATAAGATCCGTCGTTGGAGCGGTATTTTGACTCCGGAAGAACGCCAGGCCGCATTGAAGAACGTACCGCCTCGCAGTACTTTTACTCCGAAAGCTGCTCCGGTAGCCGCTCGGGAAAAGGAACATCCAGCGCCGCGAACTGCCCGCTTGGTGTCTGCACGTCCGTCTATGACGGCTCCTGCAAAAAATTTGACGCCGTCAGTGGCTCAACCTCTAGCGCCGCCTTCGGATGCTACTGCTGTACAGGTTTCCCAGCCGGCTGTTTTTGAGCCGCCGCTTGCACCGAAACGTGCTCCTTTCGTGGAAAAAGCGGAAGTTTTCGAGTCTGATGACACGCTTGCGGAAGAAAAAGAAGTCGTGAAAAACATTGCGCCTGTTATCGCTTCATCATCAGAAAAATCGCCCGTATTATCGGAAGAGCCGCGAAAAATATATTCGACGCATTGCGCGACGTGTGGTATCGATATCGACGTACCGTTCGTACCGGATGGGAAGCGCCCGACGTTTTGCAAGGACTGTTTACGTGATTATCAGCGCGCTGTTGCGAAAGCGAAAAACGAAGCATCAAGCCGTTCTGTATCACCTGATTCTGACCATTCGCGTCACTCCATGAAGAGTCCGTCACGTCAGCGTCCTGCTGCAGATACGCGTTCCGTAAGTCCGAAAGCGTATGCTTCTCAGGATACTCCGCTATCGCTCGCTCAGGTGCGTCATATCGAACCTAAGAAATTCAAGCCTGAGAAACGGACTGTCGCTGCTATTGATCTCGATGAAGTTCGAGCATTGATCGATGATGCGAAACGTAGCGATTCTTAGTGCGTCTGGTTGCCGGTCACCGTATTATTTGGTAGAATCCGATTTAGAGAAAAAATGATTGCGTATGAGTTTCAAAAAATGGCATAAACGGGCATATGCGGCATGGGTAGTGATATCCGTCTTGGTCGCGTTATCGATGATAGCGTTCCTTGTGGCACCGTTTTTCATGTACTAGTGTGGCTGTTTGGTTTGTCGGCCTGCAAAATCGCATGGAAATACTGCAGAAATGTTATGAAGAAAAAGACATGGCTGATATCGGTAGTGATTATCGTTGTGATAGGCATCGTCGGCCGAGTTCTCTTCGTCTCATTGAAACAGATGGATCGCAGCCAGCGTATTACGCAGGATATAGATTCGCTTCAAAGCGAGGCTGATCGCATCCGTCAAGAGAATGAGACTTTGAGTGAAAAGATAAATTACCTGTCATCGGATGATTTTAAAGAACGTGAAGCGCGTGATAAGCTCGGTCTGAAAAAGCCGAATGAGGAGGTGGTGGCCGTTAAACAAGAAGCCGAAAGCGTATCGAAAGATACGGCATCATCCATAGCGTCGCCGCCGAAACGATCTGATTCTGATGTGTCGTTGCCGCCGTATCGGAAGTGGTGGAATCTTTTTTTCGGAAATATCCAATAGAAAATCGATATCAATAAGATGTATGCGAAAAATAGTAAAAGCGATATCAAAGCTTAAAATAGAGAAAAAACTGAAGAAAGTCAGATGGAGCACGATCATATACGCGATGTTTTCGCTCGCTATCGTTTTCTTTTTGGCGAGCGTAGTGGCGATATATGCGTTGCCGCGGTCTATCGGTGCTTTGCAAACATTCGCTGAATCTTCTCCATATCCGTTGGTTGTTGTTGATCATCGCGAAGTGATTGCTTTCCGTGATCTTTCGCAGAATATGGCATCTATCAAACGTTTTTATGAATCACAGGATTTTTCACAGGTGGGTTTGCGTGTCGATTTTACAACCGAAGAAGGACAGCAGCGTTTTAAGGTACGTGAAAAGGAGGTCTTGAACAAGATGATTGAAGATGCAGCCATTATCCGATTAGCACAAAAACGAGGGCTCACAGTGACGGATGATGACGCAGCGCAAAGCGTCCGACGTCAGCTTGAAGAATACGGAAGTGCCGATGAAGTCACTTCGAATCTTGAGAGGCTTTATGGTTGGACGCTTGATGATTTCCAGGAGAAGATAGTTGTCCCAAGCCTGTATAAAGAGAAGCTTATGGCGAGCTTCCAAAAAGAAATCGATACTTCATCAGCCGCTCAAAAGAAGATCGATGTGGCTCAACAGTCTTTGCGGAATGGCAGTGATTTCTCTGACGTAGCAAAGCAGTATTCTGATGGTCAGACAGCTGCGGACGGTGGCGAGCTTGGATGGTTGTCGTCTGATGATTTGGCTCCGGAACTGCGGCAGTCAGTGGCATCTCAGAAGGTTGGCGTGCCGGGAGGAATTATCGAAAGCAGTCTCGGATACCATATTGTGCTCGTTGAAGAGCTTAAGAAGGAAAATGATCGGCAGCTTTATCGCGTACGTCAGATCTTTGCAAAAAAAGTGGCATTCGCTGATTGGTTGACTAGCCAGATGAAATCGCTTTCAGTATGGGTCTTATCTCCGGAATATCACTGGAATACCGATGAGGCACGCGTAGATTTCAAGAGTCAGGAATTGCGCGACTTTGAGAAAGATCTTTACAAGAAGACAAGCGGCGATGCGCTCTTCTTTTTCTGATGGATACGGATGGGATTTCTGTGAGAAGCCGCTGCGCATATATTCGTAATCGCATAATCTCTCATATCTCGTGGTATGGAAACTGTACAAGATCCACTTTCCGTTTCTGGACAAATAGAACGTGATGTTCATTCGATAAGCGTACCCGCAGCAGCAAGGCTGAAGATTACCACTCGTTTCGTCCTTTTCGGTATGGCGATTATCGCTGGGTTCATCGGCGGATCAATTGCAATAGCCATCTTTGCATTTTATGGGGATCGGATTGCCTTATGGCATACCGATACGCATGGTCGATTCGCGATAGGAGAAGCGAATATTAAAGACGGACAGCGTGCATTATCTGAAGACCAGGTCATCATGGATCTTGTCGAGAAGAATTCTCCTGCCGTAGTGAGTATTGTTGTTTCGCAGGATATCTCAAAAAATCAGAATCAGTTGAATGGATCATTGTTTTTCCCCAATCCATTCCGCTTTTGGAATGGAACGGGATCATCGGGAAATAGCAAGGACAACAATGATTCATCCGTTGAGAAACAACAGATAGGAAGCGGGTCTGGATTCTTCGTATCTTCTGACGGTCTGATCGTTACGAATAAGCATGTCGTATCAAACGAACAAGCGGAATATACAGTCGTGTTGAATGGAAGCGATAAAGAATATCCGGCGAAAGTGTTAGCGCGCGATCCGAATAATGACATTGCTATCATCAAAATCGAAGGTGACGGTTTTCCGATGTTGACTCTAGGGGATTCTGACACTATAAAAGTCGGACAGACTGTCTTGGCAATTGGCAATCCGCTTGGCGAATTCGCGAATTCCGTGAGTCGTGGCATTATTTCTGGTTTGAAACGGAACGTTACTGCCGGATCGAATTATGGTGAGAGCGAAAAGCTGACTAATATCATTCAGACTGATGCGGCAGTTAATCCGGGGAATTCTGGCGGACCGCTATTCGATCTTTCTGGCGATGT
>WSSedL1CaDRAFT_10000273_pt1 | contig 36324 bp, 24 predicted proteins | sample WetSurSL1Cattail_FD_9464 | JGI IMG/M metagenome (IMG submission 9464)
GTCGTTTTGAGGTGGTAACAAGCATTGGTACAATAATGGTACTGGGTACATCATTCAACGTGTTTGCCCGTAATAACCGGTTGGAAGTTTATTGTGAAACAGGCAAAGTAGCCGTTGTTGAATCGAAAAACATGGTGCTTTTAATCCCTGGCCAAAAAGCCCAAGCCATGAATAACTCTCCGGTTTGTATGATAAAAGCAGAACAGAAGCATGAAGCATCATGGCAACAGGGAGATTTCTGGTTCCATAATGCACCCCTATCTGAAGTAATTGCAGAAATGGAACGACAATTCGCTGTAACCATAAAATTTAATAACCTCAGCAATCGCTACTATACAGGATATTTTAATCGCGGTTCCCTGGCCGAAGCCTTAAATTATGTTTTCGATCCCATGCAAGTGAAATACAAAATTGAAAATAAAACAATTCAAATAATAAATTAAATTTTTAACTTAAAACGTCAGATTATGAAAAAGATTAGTTTTTTAGTGGCTGTAGCAGCCCTCGGTTTAACAGTTTCTTCCTGCAACAAGGATAAAGTTAGTGATGGTATATTCTCAAATAGCCAGATTGTGGCTTCTCAGGACGACGCTCAGGCAAATGACCTTCTGGATGATGTTGACAATGAAGCCGACGATGTAACAAACGGTAATAGCAGCTTAAAATCAGCTGAAGCCGATACTACTATTTATTCCGGCAGAGTAGTTGTATGGACTGTCAATCCTGATGGCACAAGAACTGCTGTAATTACCTATACCAACTTCGTGAACCCACATGCAAAGAACGAACGCATAAAGAATGGAGTAATTCGTATCGTTGTAACAGGAACCAGAAGTGAAAATACCTATAAACGTGTGGTTACTTTTGAGAACTTAACCATCAATGGTAATAAAGTTGAAGGAACACGGACTATCGAAAAGACAGGCGATTACAGCTATAAAATAACTATGGTTGGTGGTAAGATTACCTTTACTGACAATACCTTTATAACCCGTGATGCCGTGCACACAAGAACTATGGTTGAAGGTCAGAGCACACCTTCATACATATGGGACGATGCTTATACATTCGAAGGTTCCGCTACCGGTCTTACTCGTGAAAGTAAACAATATACAAAGACAATTACCACTCCGATTAAGATTTATACTGCTTACCGGTTCCCTGTTTCAGGTGTCTTTTCACTAACTTTCAATGATAATCTTTTCACACTTGATTATGGTGATGGTACCATGGATAATCTCGCTATACTCAGCAAAAATGGTGTATCCAAACAAATTATTTTGAGAAAGTAATAAACATTCAAGTCATAAAGGGTTTAGAAGCCACGAATGCCAAGCATTCGTGGCTTCTTATTTTAACCATATAATTGATAAACATAACCATTAAACTAAATTATGACAATTTTAGGTGACATGTCTAAAATTATGCTTAATATTGCAAATATCTTACATAATCAAGTATAATTTTATATGATATTATCTTTTTCTTTTACCAATTACCGCTCTGTGAAAAATAAGGTAACGCTCTCCATGTTGCCGGTAAAAGCCTTCAAGGAATTACCTGACAATTGGTTTAAAACTGAGGCTGGGATAAATGTTTTGAGAATGGCTGTTATCTTTGGTGCCAATGCCTCCGGGAAAAGCAATATTCTAAGAGCATTAAACGAATTTCGTAAATACATCGTAAACTCAACCGATTTAAAAGTAAATCAACCAATAACATTATTTGACCCTTTTCTTTTGGATGAATCAACCAAACAAGCACCTTCCGTTTTTTATATTCAATTTTTTTCTGAGGATTTCATCAGACACGAATATTCAATTGAAATCATTTCTGACAAGGTATTGAAAGAAGAATTAATCTATTACCCCAAAGGTCAGAAAGTAAATATTTTTAAAAGACAGGATGGTAATCCAATCATTTTCGGTTCAGTGCTCAAAGGGGAAAAAAAGAGTATTGAAGCCCGCTTACTCCCAAATCAGCTTTTTCTATCCAAAGGAGCCAATGAAAATATCGAAATATTAAAAGGCATCTATCAGTACTTTATGGATAAAATTGTGGAGCAACTAAATTTCCGCAATTTGTATACAGAATCTGTGGTGTCTAATTTAATAGCCACTTTTCTAAAGGAAAAAACCGCAGATTTTATCCTGAGAATTAGCAAAATAATTTACGCATTAGATACCGGTATAAGTTCATTTGAAATTCGTAAAGGGGAAGGTTTAAATTTGCTTCACGGTTTTCCTGATGAAGTGGCACAAATTATAAATCCGAATGTATTTAAAGATTTTGAAAATGAACTTGGTTATGAAATTCTCACCTATCATAAGGTTTTCGATCCTAATGGAAACGAAATAAAAAGAATACCTTTTAACATAGAAAGAGAATCTTCGGGCACCCGCAGCTTATTTTTGATGGCGGTTTTTTTAATTGATGCCATTGATTCCGGCAAAGTGCTTTATATAGACGAATTCGAACAGAACCTTCATCCTTTATTGGTGCGATCCCTCCTAACCATGTTTAATAACCCGGCCATCAATAAAGGTAATGCTCAACTTATTTTTACCACACATGACATAAGCCTGTTAACAAATGAGCTTTTCCGCCGTGACCAGATTTGGTTTACCGAAAAAAACGAACGGGGTATTACGGAACTCTTTTCAATGGCCGATATTGACGGTGTTCGTAACAATATTCCTTTCGACAAATGGTATTTAAGCGGGCGGTTCGGAGCCACGCCGGTTATTAATGAAACCCAGGCATACTATGGCGATGTACAGAAAAGCCGGTAAGATTAAACGTTTACAGAAGCGTATCTTGATTTTATGTGAGGGCGTAACCGAAAAGATCTATCTGGATTCCTTAAAAAGTACATTAAACCGACAAGCACAGCGGGGTATTGAAATAAATATTCAACAATCCAGATACTCCGAACCAATTAAAATAATTTCAGAGGCAAAAAGGAAGAAGTTAACAGCAAAACAGGAAAAACAACCTTACGATGCCATATGGCTGGTTTTCGACGACGACAACCGTTCAAATATGGAAAAGCTTTATACCCAGGCACAGAAAGAAGGATTGAGCATTGCTTATAATTCCATTTCCATTGAATTATGGTTTATTTTACATTTCGAGAGGACCGCAAAAATATTTCATTCAGCAGCAGAGGCAGAAAACCATTTAAGAAAATATATTAAACAATATTCCAAAACTAACCCAGATACCTTTAAAATCCTGGCACCATATTATCATAACGTAGCCCTTCCAAATGCTGCATGGCTAAGAAAGCAGAATAACGCAAATGGCTCCAAAGAGGCTTGGAGAGCCAAACCAATAACGACCATGGATCTGTTAACTGAAACATTGTTAACGTGGTATGAAGGATGATTGAAATTTGAAAAACTGGCTAATGTTATTCCAAAGTTCACGAACATTAACAAAGGAATTTGCGATCGATATCTGTATCATCTGCAAATATTTGAGCAGTTAAAAAAAAAGATTACTTTTATCCTGCAAAGTGTTTTTGCATAACTAACCTGAATTCCTTTAAAATGAAAAAATTTTTTATTTTCACAGTTATTCTGCTTTTAGGTATCCTTGTTTATGGCCGCACAACTTACCATATTGGCCCTGGTCAAACATACACTTCATTAGGCGCATTGCCATGGTTGGATTTAGTGGCCGGTGATTCAGTACTAATTCATTGGCGGACTGACCCCTATAGAGAAAAGATTGGTTTACGCAGTAGAGGCTCCGAATCAATGCGCATTGTAATTTCCGGAATTCCCAATAGTGCGGGAGATTTACCTGTAATTAGCGGCGAAAACGCCACTACAAGTCATCATTTCGATGGTTACTTTTCGTCTGAATGGGATGAGTATCTTGGGTCCATATTGATTAAACCTGAACATGCCGATCCCTGGGGATATAAACCAGGATATATTACGATCGAAAATCTGAAATTTATAAAAGCTCATCCTTCCAGTACCTATTATGATGTAAATGGTGCTGCTCATAAATTTGATAATGGTGCAGGTGCCATTTGGGCAGTGATTGTTGAACATTTTATTGTTAGGAATTGCGTTATTACAGATAATGCGAACGGACTTTTTGTACTATCTAAAGGAGGAATGGACTTAGGAGGAGAAGAAGTATCAAGCGATGTGCTTGTCGAAAAAAATTATATATATGGAAATGGGAATGTAGGTCGCGATCGCGAACACAATATATATATTCAAGCCAATGGAGTTACTTATCAATATAACCGGATTGGCCGTTTGCGTGATAATGCAATTGGTTCATCTCTGAAAGATCGGTCAGCAAATACTGTTGTCCGGTATAATTGGATAGAGTCTTCGGCCAGAACGATTGATTTTGTTGAAGCTGAAGATGCTCCGGGCATTTTAATGCAAAACCCCGAATATCATAACATTTATGTCTACGGTAATATTATCATAAATAATACATCGTTAGGTGAACCCTTTTCTACAAGTATGATTCATTATGGTGGAGATACTTATGAGGATAATATTTTGAAGAAAGGCACTCTTTATTTTTACAACAATACTGTTTTTATTAAATCGCAAATGAGCGTTGCTTATTATTTAAGATTATTCGATTGCACATCTAACCAGGATACCGTTGTTTTATATAATAATATTGCATATAGGGCAGGGGATTCAGAGTTTTATTTGATGAATGATTATGGGGTTGCTAATATTAAAGGGGTTAATTGGATAAATTTAACGCAGGATGGCAGAGCAGGCTTTCTTGGATCAGTTATTAAAAGTGGCACTATTTTAAGTAGTGGCACTCCAGGGTTTGCAAATGAGAATGGCGAGAATTTCTCTTTAATATCAACATCTGCTTGTTTGAACAAATCTGTTGCTTTACCATCCATTCCGAATACAAAATATCCACTATCGATGGAATATCAACCTCATTTGAAAGGAAAACAAAAAATTACAACAGGCACATCTATAGATCTTGGCGCCTTTGAGTATTCCAACGGTACCTTTTCAGGCACACAACAAATTTTCAATTCCGAACTGGAATGTTTTCCAAATCCAGCATCGGGTTATATAAATATTAAATTTCAATATCAAGGATACGTTCCTGTAACACTTAAAATTGCTGATATTACAGGTAAGGTGGTTCTTAGGAAAGAGGTTGACATTCAAAATGGAAACATTTATAATGTTGATATTTCAAAACTATCAGAAGGTCTTTATTTGATTATTATTGACACTTGTAGTAAAAGATTTGTAAAGAAAATTCAAGTTTATTAAATTACAATTCAAACTTTGGTCATTATATTTTAATTTATATATTTGTGATATCAAAAAAACTCAAATGAATATTAGTATAAAACATATCTCCAATAAATTCAGGATGCCAAAACATTACTGTCCGGAGGGTATGCGCTTTATATTAAGATGATCTAAGACTAACCAGTTCACAATATAATTCAGGCCCTCCGGACATTCCGGGGGGCTTTTTTTTTATCTAAAATCAATCCAATATGACAACTTCAATAGAAATTAAAGAATTGGCGCGGCAAAGTGGAGCCGACCTGTGTGGAATTGCCCCGGTAGAGCGTTTTGAAAATGCTCCCAAAGGTTTTCATCCTTCTGATATTTATTCAGGTGCTAAATCTGTAATTGCTATTGCAGTGAGGGAACCAGAAAGTACAATGTATTCAACATCGCCTGTACCCTATACATTTGTCTCAGAAATGATATTGAAAAAAGTTTTTGATACCACTATAAAAATGGTTATCGAACTTGAAAAAAGAAAGATCGTAGCTATTCCAATTCCTTCTGAGCCCTATGAATATTGGGATGATGAAACGACAACCGGAAAAGGTATCCTTTCGTTAAAACATGCGGGGCAACTTGCAGGCATAGGGGTTATTGGGAGAAACACGTTGCTGGTGAATAAGCAATATGGAAACCTGATAAAACTTGGTGCAATTATTACCAATGCAAAACTGGAAGGTGATCCATTACAGGATTTTAAATTTTGTACCGATTCCTGCAACCTCTGTATCAATGGCTGCCCTGGAGGAGCTATTGAAAACTCAGCAGTCTCCCAGATGAAATGCCGGCCAAATTCAAATTACCCCAATGAAAAAGGAGACACCCTTTATGCCTGCAATCACTGCCGAAAAGTTTGCCCTTATAGAGCCGGCCTGAATAACACCCCAACAAAGTCATTGGAATTGAGCAAAATAATCAGAGTTAAAAACTTAATGCTATAAACCCCATAATCAAAGTTACTTTGATTTTCACAATTGCAGAAATGATACTTTTGATAAAGTTAATTTCAGGGAAATTCAATTATCTGCCATTACCTTAGCGGGGTTAATCTATTTGATTGATAAATATGGAATTAAATAACCTTAATAAAGAAAATAAAAACAAGCGTATGATTAGTTTTTAATGAACACCTATAAATTCTCATGATACTTTTGTTTTCAATTTAGTATTCAATTGCTTACTTAATTTAGGGTTTTAGCTTTATCAAGGATCATATAATAACTATTGCAGAACTAAGAATATGGAACATTGGACGTTGTTGAGCGTAAAAAAAGTAATGTTTTTTTGTCTTTTGATCATTACCTTGTTCAATGTTCAAGGACAGAATTTTGTTCCTGGCATACCCGAAAGTTTCCTCATAAAAACCAAGAATGCAACTATAATACCTCAAAAGAAACTTAATGTTATAAATATTGATAGCCTGCTTGAATTAGATAAAAAGAATCAGATATCAAACAGGTACGGCATTATACAGTCAATGTCGGTGGATATTAAAAAAGAAGGTGCAAGGACTGAAATAACAGGTAAAGGAGCCATATGGCGCTACGAAGTTATGTCGACAACAACATATTCATTGGGTATTCAGTTCGCAAGTTTTCATTTGCCTGAAGGTGCTAAAGTATACATCTATAACGAAACACATGAGCAACTATTTGGAGCATTTACCAATTTTAACAACAACCCGGAAAAACAACTGGCAATAGCAGAATTCAACGGGCAAAATGCAATAATTGAATATTTTGAACCACAGAATCCTGAGTTTTCAGGTACATTGAAGATAGGAGCCATATCTCAGGCTTATAAAGATATTCGATCAATATTACAAACAAGGATTGGGATCAATTGCCCAGAAGGCGCGAACTGGCAGGATGAAAAACATGCCATATGCCATATGACTTTTCATGATAATAATGGGGCTTATTATTGCACCGGATTTTTGGTTAACAACGTTAGGCAAGATGGTGTTCCTTATTTTCAAACTGCAAATCATTGTATTAATACCAGTGATGATGCCTCAACATTAATCACCTATTTTAATTATGAAGAATCAACCTGTACCAGCAATGATGCCAATCCAAATTTTCAAACACTTTCCGGCGCTAAACTTAAAGCAACGAATGGTTTAACTGATTTTAGCTTGTTGTTGTTGAATGAATTTCCTCCGGATTCGTATTCAGCGTATTATGCTGGCTGGGATATAAGCGACAGAAATCCTAAAAACGGAACCTGTATCCATCATCCGGATGCTGCACCTAAATGCATAGCAATTGATTCCGATCCTCCATTTACTTATCCTTTTTCAATACTTTGGATTTACGATAATAATGTCGCGTTGACTTCTGCCCCTAATACCCATTGGAGAGTTGTATTTGACCAGGGAGATATCGAAAAGGGATCATCCGGAGCACCCTTATTTGATGACAATAAAAAAGTGATAGGTCAGTTACATGGAGGTAATAATAATGCGTCTTTTTTTGGAAAAAATTCGGTTTCCTGGAATTACAGCGTTGCTAGCAATCAACAATTGGGCGTTTGGCTCGATCCGGACAAATCAGGTAAACAGACACTGGACGGCGCTTATATAAGATTTAAACCTAAGGCTGCTTTTACAACATTGTTGAACAAGGTTTGCGTTGGAGCTACAGTTAAATTAATAAACATGAGCAAATTTAATCCCACCAAATGGGATTGGACAATAACGCCCTCCGGTTATGAGTACATAAATGGAACGACCAGTTCATCTATAAGTCCTGAGGTTGTTTTCAAAAACGAAGGGAATTACTCTGTATCACTTATCACTACAAATAGTTACGACGCAGATACACTTACTATAAAAGATTATATAGTTGTTAATAATAACATACAGGTTTCAATGTCAAATATCCCTATGGATAGCATTTTGTGCGGGAAAAGTGCAATTAAATATCCCATTAAAGCGTCAGGTGCAATTCAATATGAATTTTCTGTTGAGAAAACGGATAAGATAAATTATTCTATAAAATCAGACAGTCTCTTTTTAACATTAAAACCTTACAATGAAAAAGATGGGTCTTTTGATTCCTGGGTAAAAGTGACCGGGACCTTTGGCCTATGCAAATCATCTGATAGTGCTCTTTTGAAAATTGTTTTTCAACCAAACGACAATATCAAAAATGCGGTGAGATTATGGCCAGGCAGAAATGGCAGTTATTCCAATCAGTGTGCAACAGTTGAGGAAAACGAACCGCATCCGCCTCTTGGAGACTGCTATCTCGATTCCAGTAAGTGCTTTGGTTCAGGGGATGTTTTGAAAAACACAATCTGGTTTACATTTACAGGTCCATCAAGTGGGAAAGTTACTATTGATACTCATGGGTTCGATAACCGCGTTGCTGTTTACGACGCAGTGTTTTATACCAATGATTTACCTTATTATGGAATATTTGCAGCCAATGAAGGACGTTCTTCAACTGACAGGACTTCAATGATCGAAAATCTGTCTGTTGTGCCAGGTAAAGTCTATTGGTTACAAATGGACGGAGCAAGTGGAGAAACAGGTGTGTGCACCATTGACCTTTTAACAAATAGTCTTGATGTATTGCCTAATCCTTCACACGGGCAGTTCGATGTTATTATTTCAACCGACCAGGTAGGCAGTGCTACCCTTGAAATATTCTCACTTGTTGGAAAACTAATATTAAAAAGAAATTTGGATGTAATCGAAGATTCGAAGCGATTTTCTTTCGACTTATCAACCTTTCCGCAAGGCCTGTATATTCTAAAAGCAAACCTTAATGGATCATTCATGAAGGCTAAGCTAATGATTGTAAAATAATGATGATATAAGCTTGGCAAATACTGAATTTGCTTACAAAATAGCAGTACCTCCAAACAATATCTCACCCCCAAGTGTTTATAAATAAAAAAATTATGAGCTATTGGTTGTTAAAAACCGAACCTGAGACATTCAGTTGGGATTCTCTCGAAAAAGAAGGCGTTTCCATGTGGGACGGTGTACGTAATTTTCAGGCAAGGAATAATTTAAGAATAATGAAGAAGGGCGATTCCGTGCTTTTTTATCATAGCGGCAAAAATCCGGGTATTGTGGGACTAGCCGAAGTGGTAAAGGAGCATTACCCGGATCCGACTGCAAAAGAAGGTGATTGGTCAGTGGTAAATGTTAAGCCAATCAGAAAGTTCAAAAGGCTTATTACCTTGCAGGAGATAAAGCAAAATTCAGATTTCAAAGATATGTATCTGATAAGAAGTTCAAGATTGTCTGTTCAACCGGTTAAGCAGGACGAATATAATTTAATCCTGCAGTTGGAACAGGTTAAGGCATAAAAGAACTTGCTAGAGCTTGTTAAAATAAATATAACCTAATCAAAACGCTTATGTTAAAAGACAGCAATGCATTTAGCAGTTTTTCGGTAAACGATCTGCACAAAGCAAAAATATTTTACAGCCAAACACTGGGATTGGCAGTTCACGAATTATATGGCATGCTGGATGTGCGCACAGTTGGTGGTGGCAGGGTTGTAATATATCCCAAAGCTGACCATATACCGGCAACTTACACAGTTCTTAATTTTCCAGTGGAAAATGTTGATGAAGTTGTTATTGAGTTAGAAAAGCGTGGGGTGCATTTTGAGATATACAATGAAGGTAATATCAAAACTGATAAAAAAGGTATTATGCGCGGTCAGGGTCCCGTTATAGCGTGGTTTAAAGACCCCGCAGGAAATATTTTATCCGTTTTGGAAGAAAAATATTGAGGAAAAACGCGTATCATAGCTTTTAAATGATCCCGAAAATTATAAATCAATCCCCGAAAGCTGCAGAGCAGCGACCTCTTTGTAGAAAAAAATTTCATTCCTTGAATAAAGCCGCATCGCGGCAGCCTATAAAACTCTTTTCCATAAAATCTTCAACTTTTTAAAACATTTCGTTCTGCTATTCGTCTATGCACTTAGAACACTGGTTAATTCGCGATTCTTATTAACAAATTCACCGGTAACAAAAGTTATTTTACCGATTTGATTATATAAAGTACAAAAATTTGAGGTTATTTTGCTTTTTTTAGAAGACCACCTATGAAGAAACAACAACATACGGCTGGTAAGGATAAACCAAATCTTTTCAGCGTTCTTAAGCCTTACAAAGGCATGATCATCTTCCTGATATTTTTTGCCTTGTTAAGTAACAGCGCGAATTTATTAATTCCAAAGATCATCTCACATGGCATCGATGCATATAGTAAAGGGCATTTTGCAATGAAAACCATCATCCTGGAATTTTCATTTGTGGCTTTATTTATTTTCCTTTTCACCTACCTGCAAAGCGTGGTGCAAACTTACGCCTCAGAAAAGGTTGCCCGGGATATGCGCACAAAAGTTTCCGCTAAAATTTCCCGTCAGAGTTATGCATACATCCAACAGGCAAATCCATCGCGCCTCCTTACTAATTTAACCTCGGATATTGATTCGGTTAAATTATTCGTTTCACAAGCCATTGTTTCGATAGCATCGTCTTTATTTATCATCATAGGAGCCAGCATTTTATTGTTAACCATTAACTGGAAGCTGGCTATTCCGGTAATTGCCATTATTCCCATCATTGGAGGTACTTTTTTTATTGTACTTCGTAAGGTAAGGGTGCTATTTCGAAGAAGCCGCGAAGTCATAGACTGGCTCAACAAGGTTATCAACGAAAGCATAATGGGAGCTGCCATCATCCGGGTTCTTAATTCACAACAGCTTGAATATAATAAATTTTTAGCAGCCAACTCTGATGCCAAAAACATTGGACTTTCTATTCTGAATCTTTTTGCCACGCTGATTCCTATCATTACATTCACAGCTAACATTGCCGGACTTACCATCCTGGCTTTAGGCGGCCACTTTGTACTTACAGGAAGCATGACGCTTGGTGATTTTGCTGCGTTTAACAGTTATCTTGCCATACTAATTTTCCCTATCATAGTGATTGGCTTTATGAGCAATATTATTGTTCATGCATCTGCCTCCTATGAACGGATTGTTCAGGTTTTGGAAGCCCCCGAAACGAATGAGACCGGAACTCTGGAAGCAACCCTGCGCGGAGATATTGACCTTAAAAGTGTGACTGTCCTTTATGGTGATAAACCTGCTTTAAAAGGTGTTGCCTTTTCCATCAAAGCTGGTACCAACACGGCTGTCATTGGACCCACTGCTGCCGGTAAAAGCCAGTTGTTGTATTTATTGACCTCACTGATAAGACCCAATTCCGGCGTGGTAGAATTTGATGGAAAAGATGTCAACGATTATGAGAAAGAATCTTTTCATAGCCAGGTTGGGTTCGTGTTCCAGGACAGCATTATGTTTAACATGACCCTTCGCGAAAACATCGCTTTCAGCAACACTGTTACCGACGAGTCTTTGGAAAAAGCAATTGCCACAGCTGAACTTACTGATTTTGTTGACTCACTGCCACAAAAACTCGATACCATTGTTTCAGAAAGGGGATCAAGTCTTTCGGGTGGTCAAAAACAAAGAATCATGTTGGCCCGTGCCCTGGCCATCAATCCCAAAATTTTATTGCTGGATGATTTTACAGCTCGCGTTGACAGACAAACAGAGAAGAAAATATTTTGCAACCTGCAGAATAATTATCCCGAATTAACATTGGTTTCAGTAACTCAAAAGATAGCTCCAGTAAAGCATTTTGACCAGATCATCCTGTTGATGGAAGGGGAAGTAATTGCAAAAGGTACCCATAAAGAACTAAAGGAAACCTGTCCTGAATACGTACAAATATACAATTCACAACGAAGCACAAGTCACTATGAATTACAATCTTAATACAGCTCAGGAGAAACAGGAGCAAAAGAAATCCACACTTGCAGCCCTTAAAAAATTGCTTGCGCTTATTGCAGAGGAAAAAAGAACACTCATTTTTTCCCTGATTGCCATTTTAATTAATGCCATACTTAACCTGATGGGGCCAGTGTTAATTGGTCATACAATTGATAAATACATACAGACCAAACAATATCATGGGGTATTGGTTTTTACTGGTATATTGCTTAGTATGTACCTTATAGCACTAGTTACTAGTTATTTGCAAACAAAACTAATGGGTGGTGTGGGGCAACGAATGCTATTTAGTCTGCGCAATGCCGTATTTAATAAGATACAGTCTTTACCTGTGGATTTTTTTAATCAAAACAAGGCAGGAGACCTCATCTCGAGAATAAATAATGATACGGACAAACTAAACCAGTTTTTCTCACAGTCGCTAATGCAATTTATCGGTAGTATTTTTATTATGACTGGTGCAGGGATATTCCTGTTGAGCATTAATTTACCCCTGGGAGCAGCAGCTCTTGCCCCTGCCCTATTGCTCTGGGTTTTCACAAAAGGTATTTCGCCATGGGTTAAACGTAAAAACGCATTAAACCTAAAAAGCGTGGGGAGTCTAAGCGCAGAAATACAGGAAAGCCTTAATAATTTTAAGGTAATACTTGCCTTTAACCGTCGCGATTATTTCAGACAGCGGTTTGATGAAGCTAACCAACAAAACTATTCCACTGCTATTAACGCAGGCTTGGCCAACAACGTTTTTATGCCGGTCTATAGCTTTTCTTCCAATATAGGACAACTTATAGTACTGGTGTTTGGCATTTATTTAATTATAACCGGTCATTTTACCATTGGGCTGCTAATCAGTTTCCTTGCTTACATCAATAATTTTTACAATCCGCTTAGGCAACTGGCTGCTTTATGGGCAAATTTTCAGGTAGCAATGGCAGGATGGGACAGAATTTCGCAGATTTTATCGTTAGATACTAACTTAACTGTTATTGATGATGATAAAAAAGAAGTTGTTTCATCTTCTCTTTTATCTTTTAAAAATGTCTCTTTTACCTATCCGAATGGGAAAGAAGTATTGCATAAGATTAGCTTTGACATGGAAAAGGGAAAGACTTACGCTTTGGTGGGCCCTACAGGTGGAGGAAAAACCACCACGGCATCTTTGATAGCTCGCTTATACGACCCTACCAAAGGAACCATTCTCCTTAATGGGAAGGACATTCGATCCTTACAACCTGAAGAACGCACAAAGAAAATAGGATTCATACTTCAAGAGCCATTCCTATTTACAGGTTCTGTAAGGGATAATATTTTATACGGGAACCCCGAATACAAAAATTTAACAAACGGGCAACTCACAGAAGCAATCCGGGAAACTGGCCTTGAAAGCCTGTTGGAAAGGTTTGATAACGGTCTTGACGCTATGGTACAAACCTCAGGTGATGGTATTAGTCTTGGGCAAAAACAGCTCATTGCTTTTATGCGTGCAGTGTTGCGAAAACCCGAATTGCTGATTCTGGATGAGGCGACCGCCAATATTGATACAGTTACCGAGCAATTGCTGGAAACCATTTTGCAAAAACTCCCTGCAACCACTACAAAGGTAATCATCGCACACCGATTGAACACCATTGAGAATGCAGATGAAATTTACTTTGTCAACTCCGGCAAGGTTACACGTGCAGGCTCGCTTGAGGATGCCGTGAATTTGTTGTTGCATGGAAAAAGGGAAAGCTGAAGAGGTGATGGATTAATGAAGTAGTGAGGTTGCATTATTAACTTATGGTTGAAAATCAGAGTATGGCCCTAATTCTCCCTTTGAAGGGGGAATTTATCATACTTGTAGAGAATTTCATACATAATGTGTGAGTCATCACCTCATTCCTCATCTATACAACTTTTTAAAAATATTCAATTTGCTAATCTGTTGAAATTTCTCGTTGTACTCTGAAAACATGAGGGTTTCCTTGGTGCCCAAACAAAGGATTCCCCCAGGCAACAGACATTCATAAAAAAGCTTAATGACTTTATTTTGTAGTTCGCGGTTGAAATAAATTAAAACATTACGGCATACAATCATATTCATTTCACCAAAAGCCCCATCAGTAACCAGATTGTGGTCGGAAAAGACGATATTTTTTTTAAGCCTCTGATCAAGTTTCACTGCATGGTATTGTACTGTAAAATAATCTGAAAATGAAACTTTGCCTCCCGCCTTGTTGTAATTCTCCGTATAATCCTTCATCCTAGATACAGGGTAAATGGCTTCTGTAGCATTACTCAATACAATCTGATTAAAGTCGGTAGCATAGATGATGGATTTGTCCAATAGATTTTCTTCTTCCAGCAGAATGGCCATCGAATACACTTCTTCCCCGGTAGAACAGCCTGCATGCCAAATTTTCAGAAACGGGTAAGTTTTCATTATCGGTACTGCTAATTCCCGGATAGCATAAAAAAACTTAGGATCACGAAACATCTCAGTTACGTTAAGAGACAAGTCAACTAACAGGGAGTGAAACAATTCCGGATCAGTTAACAACCTATGTTGCATTTCCGCCAAGCTTGTAAATTTATCTTTGGTAAAACGGCTCAATATTCTGCGCTTGACGTGGGCTTTGGAGTAATTTCGAAAATCATAGCCATATTTCAGGTATATAGCTTCAAGAATCAAAGAAATTTCGATGTTATGATTGATTTTTTCTTCCTCATTTATTTGATTTTCGTCATACATGGAAGTAGATAGATTTTAGGATCTAGAACAAAGCTATAAGAACCAAGACACAAGATATAAGAACCAAGACCATAGAACCAATGATATTTTATAATGACGCCAAAGGCAAATGACATGCAATAAATGACGCACGAAGTGCTAATGACGCCGAAGGCAAATGACAGGCAATAAAATTGACAACTTATTTAAAACACATATCAAGCAAGTGCATGAGTTCCCTTCTTTGGATTGGTTTTGTCAGATAACCGTTAAATCCGAATTTTATAAAATGCTCCATCTCTCCAGCCATGGCATAAGCAGTTTGGGCAATAATCGGAATCTCCTTATTTGTCTTTCTGATTTCTGTAAAAGCTTCCAACCCTGTCATAACAGGCATCTTTATGTCCATGAGTACAATATCAAATTTTTGGGCATGCTGAAATTCGTTAACAACTTCCTGCCCATTTTTAGCCCATTGAATTTTTGCCTTGGTGGGCAATAATATTTCTTCCAGAAGTAAGTAATTTGTATACTCATCTTCAGCTATAAGAATGTTCCTTGTTGACCAGTCGTAAGATTTTGGTTCAATTTCATCTTCTTTCACTACAATTGCCTTATCCGTATCAGCAAATATCAATGGGATATTGAAATTAAACCTCGTTCCTTCATTGAGTTTAGATTGAACACTGACTTCGCCTCCCATTAAGTTCACAATCTTTTTTACGATGGAAAGACCCAGTCCAACACCGGATGTGTTTTTGATATGTTCGTTATGAATTTTCTGGAATTGATCAAAAATAAAGTCAAATTTATCTTCAGCTATTCCAATGCCGGTATCCTGGACAAAAAACAAGATGAATTTTTCGTTAAATGTGTATCCAAATTCAATGGTTCCCTTTGGGGTAAATTTAATTGCATTTTGAATTAAATTCGAGAGTAACTGTTTAATTCTATTTTCGTCAGTAATTACGGATGAATTAATAGTTTGATCAGGAAGACTCAAAACAATCCGGATATCTTCATATTTTTTTTCTAGCTCAACAGTAAAGGTCTCAAATAATTCAGACAGGAGATTATTGATGTTGACAGGACCATTCATTATTTTGAGTTGCCCGGCTTCAATTTTGGCTATATCCAGGATGTCATTGATAATGTTTAAAAGAGTTTCGCTGCTACTATTAATGTAGTTTATGTACTGTTTTTTCTTTTCGCAATCCAAATCATCTTCTGCCAAAAGAATTGAAAAACCGACAATAGCGTTAAGGGGAGTGCGAATTTCGTGGCTCATATTTGCCAGGAAAGCTGATTTAAGTTTATCGGCAACCTCTGCTTTAATTTTTGCATCTATCAATTGCCGTTCAACAATCCGGAGAGATGCTTCGGTTTGTTTCCTTTGTTCTATTTCCTGTTCAAGTTTTGATTTCTGATCATATAGTTCCAGAAATACTTTAACTTTTCCCATCAAAACACGAGGCTGTATAGGCTTTGTAATAAAGTCAACAGCGCCTGCCTCAATACCTTGGATATGATATTCGTTTTCGCTATATATAGCTGATAAAAAGATTACCGGTAGTAAGCGGGTCCTTTCTACCTGCCGCATCAGCTTTACGGTCTCGTAACCATTCATGTCGGGCATTTGAACATCAATTAAAGCAAGGGCAAAATCATGCTCAAGTGTTTTTACAAGTGCTTCATTACCTGAATTCGCTTTTATTATCTCACTATCAAAATCCCCCAAAAGTTTCTCTAATGCAACCAGATTCTCAGGTTTATCATCTACAATTAAAATCTTCCTAATGATTCCCATAAAATTCATTTTACTGATATAACCAAATGCGCATTAAATTGAAAAGTTTATGTATGTCAACTGGTTTTGATAAGTAATCGCTCGCACCTGCGGCAATAGATTTCTCACGGTCTTCTTTCATTGCTTTTGCAGTAAGTGCAATGATGGGAAGTTTTTCAAAACGTTTATCTTTTCTAATACTCTGCATTGCTTCATATCCATTCATAACCGGCATCATGATATCCATCAATACAAGATCGATGTTAACGTTTTGCATTAGAATTTCCAAAGCTTTTTGGCCATTTGGTGCCATGATGACTTTCATCTTGCCAGCTTCCAATACCTGGGTCAACGCAAAAACGTTTCTCATATCATCATCCACCACCAGTACTTTCTTATCACAAAACATCTGATCCTTATCATAAAGGTTTACCAGCATTTTCTTTTGATGCTCGGGCATATCATCTACCACACGATGCAGAAACAATGCTGTTTCGTCCAATAACCGCTCATTCGATTTTACACCTTTGATGATAATGTTTTGTGTGTATTTCTCCAATTCTTCATGTTCTTTCCGGGAGATATCCTTGCCCGTGTATATAACAACAGGTGGTATCTTAACATTCAGCTCCTTTAGCTGTTTTAGCAAATCAAAACCGCTCATATCAGGAAGCCCAAGGTCGAGTACAATACAATCAAAAGGTTTACCAGATATAAGGTTTATGGCATCATGCCCTGAATTGCAATCGCAGATAGTGACATCGGTTGCCTCTAAGAGCGCCCTGATACTTTTTCGAAGGTTGTCGTCATCTTCTATAATCAATAAATCCTTAAGCTTTTTGTTAATGAACAGTTGCAGTTCATCAAAGGTAGCCTCAAGCTTCTCTTTGGTTACAGGCTTTATCAGATAACCTATTGCGCCTTTGTTAAAAGCCTCAATGGTTTGTTCATATCCTGAAATTATATGAACAGGGATATGCCTTGTGTCTGCAGAATTTTTAAGTTCATCAAGAACCTCCCATCCATTCATTCCTGGCAACCGAATATCGAGAAGTATACCTTTGGGCAAATATTGTTTGGCTAATTCAATTCCATCTTCGCCGGTGGCTGCGGCAAGACATTTAAAACCTTTCTTCCTGCACATTTCAGCCAATATTTCAGCAAAATGATGATCATCTTCAATAATAAGGACGCTTTTATCCTTGCCATCAGTATTTGTCCTATCATCCGGAATTGCAGCCACTTCAGATAGGAAACTCTTGTAAGTTATTTCGGGTTTTCTGGACGAGAAGTCCTTTTTAACGGAGACATGTGTAGCTATACCTTCGTCCAACTGTGGCAGTTCCAAAGCTACAATTGGCAAAAAAACTGTAAATACAGAACCTTGGCCGATTTCACTTATTAATTTAATTTCGCCTCCCAGTATTTTTACCAACTCACGAGTAATGGAAAGTCCTAACCCTGTCCCCCCATATCTTCTGGAAATACCGCCGTCGGCTTGCTGAAATGCCTCAAAAATATCCGACCGTTTTTCTTTGGAAATGCCAATCCCGGTATCTTCAATTGAAAAGGCAATGGTGTCTGTATATTTAAGTCCGCTTTTGTTGAAATCGTCTGTTGGTGCAGCCCTGAAAATCCTGAAATAGATGTGTCCTGTCTCGGTAAACTTGATGGCATTCGACATTAGGTTTCGCAGTATCTGGTTAAATCTTTGTTCATCGGTAATCATTTGATCGGGCAATCCCTCTTCCTCTATAATCTTAAACTCCAAGCCTTTTTTGGAGATGATATGTTGAAATGATTCCCGAACTGTCAATTTAATATCGCTAATTGATAATTCTGAAAGCGACAATGTCATTTTTCCGGACTCAATTTTAGAAAGGTCCAGAATATCATTAATGAGGTTAAGCAAGTCATTCCCACTGTTATAAATAATTTTTGAATATTCAACCTGATCCTTTGATAGGTTCTTTGTAGGGTTATCCATGAGGGTTTGCGCAAGAATCAAAAGACTATTGAGGGGAGTGCGCAACTCATGACTCATGTTGGCTAAAAATTCGGATTTATATTTATTTGTAAGCTCGAGGTCTTTAGCTTTACGCTCAACTTCTATTCTTGCGGTGTCAAGTTCCTGATTTTGTTTTAATATGTATGCCTTTTGCTGTTCGAGATTACTTGTCTTTTCTTCCAGCTCCTCATTGGTAACTCTTAGCTCTTCCTGTTGGGTTTGTAAAAATTCTTCCGAATCTCTCAGTGCCTGAGTTTGCAACTCCAGTTCTTCATTGCTTTGGCGTAATTCCTCCTGTTGAACCTGCAACTCTTCAGCTTGTTCCCTAGTTGTCGCAAGCAGTATGCGCATTTTTTCGCGGTTTTCAGCGGAGTCAATAGTAATGGCTATATTTTCAAGAACAGCATTCAGAAGTTCGTATGCCTCATCTGTAAAGTCTCCCATCGTTCCAATCTCAATTACGCCAATCGTTTTCCCATTGTAAACGCATGGTGCCAAAAGTAAATTTTTGGGTACAGCATCACCAATACCGGAAGTTACTTTTACATAATTATCGGGTAATTGATTAAAGGCAATCATTTCCTTTCCAATGGCGACCTGACCTACAAGACTTTCGCCCTCCCTGAAAAATGTGCGAAACCCATTTGAATAATCAAAAGCATAACTTCCCGCAAGTTTATAACCTTTTTGGTCATCACTATAAACATAAAATGCTGCTATTTGTGCTTTTGTAAATCTGGCAATAAAGGTAATGATGTTGCTTGCGAGTAACTCTATGGACAAATCGCCTCTCATTTGATTGTTTAGCTCATTTTGTGCAGTTTTGATCCTGTTTTGCCTTAAGTTTAGCGCTGTAGCATCGCGTAAGGAAGCATTCATTTGATTTAAAGCCTGCGCTAGTTCGTCAGCGCCAGATTTTGGCTGGATATAACCTGTGAAATCACCTGCTGCCACCTGTCTGGCTTTGTTTACAACTTCCTTCAAACTTGTTAGCATTTCGGTAATAACAGCAGATAGTGAGTTTGCGTCACCAATATCCGATATTTTAGTTTCGAAATCTCCCAAGGCAACCCTCTGCGCTTGCTTCACTACCATGTCGAAATTGTCGGCAATCCTGTTGATTGAATTTGCAACCACATCAGCCTTACAGCCGGGTTGAATGCGGACAGAAAAATCGCCAAAGGCTATCATCTCAGCGATCTTAGCTTTCTGATTTAAATTTTCCTGCATCAGATTATAAGACGCAGCCAACTGACCCAATTCGTCTTTTTCCTCAGGTAACTTATCATTTTTCAGGTTTCCTTTGGCAATTTCTTTAAGGTTACTCACTACTTTTCTAAGGGGTGAGGTGATACTTCGTGTAATTAGATAGGCGGAAATAATACAAATGATTATGGAACCCAGAAAAAGTACAAGCATCTTATTGTAGGCCGCCTTTGCAGTTACTTGAGATTCTCTATAAAATTGTACTGCTTTTTTGGAGGCAAAATCGATTACGTCTTGAACTTCCTTAAACAAACGGTTAACATACTGTTTGTTATCAACCAAAATTAATTTTTCACCAGCCTCTTTGTTACCTGCTTTGATTTGGTTAAAGGCTTCTGTCCGTAAAGTTTTCCAACCTTTGAAAAGATTATAAGCTTCGTTAATATCCTTCTTATCCCCAAGATACAACTGAAATATTTTATCAAAATTATGCTGTGCAAGTACTTCCTCCCGATCTATTAACTTTTCTGCTTCTTCAATTTCATTTGTGTTCCTTGCGAAAGCAATATCGAGCATGTATCTTCTAATGTTAAGGGTGCTTATTTTAACATCCTTCGCAGCATTAGTAACCTGGAAAGGATGTTCGTAAAGACCCTGAGCATTACTCCATATTCTGTTCATTTCAAATAGAGCCAATATGGTTGTTGCCAATGAGAACACAAGAATCAATGCAAACCCTAAGATTAAACGACTTCTGATTGATAACATTCTGACAACCATAGCTTTTTATAATTTTATCCTTAAATTCAAACTAACTTGTAATACTAGAAAGCTGGTTTACCATTAATTACTGGAAAGCGACACTATAATTAAAGGTAAGAAAAAATTTCGAGGTTTAAAAACGAATGGATTCCAATTGTCACATTAGCTGGAATTAAAGTTTAGTCGATCAAGTTTAGTTTTAAACCTCATAAAACCTATATAAATGCAAGTCGTGTATTTTACATTCCTGAAATATTCATCAGATGATATTTATATCCAACAAAATATAGTACATAATTGTTGAAGAAATGATAAATATTGAATAATCAAAGTTGCTCAATTGGAGAAAAACGGTATTCCCTCAAATGAGTTTAAAGGAACTCAGGTAGAAGGCGATTGGGAAATCCGTTCGATGCTTACCAAACAAGAAAAAGCCAACCCTGACTCTGCCCCTGAGGTACTATGGATTAAGGCATTTATTTAATACAACAAAAAATAGATGATATTTTAGATAATAATTAATACCATTGTTTTGGTAATGTTCGAAAATCGTTCTTTCGACCACATGCTTGGACACCTGAGCTATGAGGAAATAAACCCGGAAGTTGACGGATTAAAAAAGCCGGTTAACCATTACGTCAATTACTACCAAGGAGACTCCTATTCAGCCTATAACATGCCAAAGGACGTTATGTTGCCCTTTGATGTGGAGAAAGCGCGGAAGTGAATTTTCGAAATAGATGGAATTAGCTTAGCATTATCAATCAAGTTGTTGATTATCCGGATCCAACGTATGACGTTTTTTATAAATTGCAGGAGTAATATTCATGGCTTGCTTAAAAACCCTTGAAAAATGCTGTCGATCAATAAATCCACAATTTACAGCAATCGAATCGATAGAATCGGACGTATGGTGCATGAGATCACATGCTTTTTCAATGCGTTTCTTTCTTATAAATTGTTGTAACGGACAATTTGTGTTTTCGTGAAAAAGCCTGGCAAAAGAATTTGTCGCCATATTGGCCTTTGACGCTAATTCTTCATTGGTGATCTTTCCATCCAGATTTTTTTCAATAAAGGTGAGTGCGTTCGCAACTCTTCTGTCAAAAACTCTGGTATCCCAAGCATTTAAAGGCACTTGCTTTAAAAAATGGAAAATTAATGCATGAATAGCAATACTTACCGGAAGATTGATGTGTAATACATTACTAATTGTTTGTCGTTTAATTTCTTCTATAAGTTTCTTTATGGATTCATCTGCATTATATTCATAAACACCCGGAATCACATGGTCTGGTTCCAAATCAAGATTAAAATGAACAAATAAATGATCAGCTTTCCCGTTCTGCATGCTGTATTTTAATTCATCATAACTTTCTACCTGTTTTCCAATAATACTTTCTTTTGCTGTCTCTGAAAAATTGTTTTTCAAATTTGTCGAAAATGCTGTATAAGGAGGAATAAGAATTACCTTATCACTGGTAAGGTTATGAATTACGCCTTTAAAGTGAACAGATGCGTTGCCAAAAGTGTTATAATATAACCTCCAAAATGGAAAAGCCATATTTAAGCATTCCCATTCTTCCAACAGCCAATAGCGGCAACATAGGAGCTTAATTTGAACGTCTGTAAATGATTGTTTATTATCGGCAGGATCAATTTTCCATTTTTGCATTAAATGACTGTACATTTTTCGAATGTTTAATTTATACACAAATATGCATATTTTTGTGAATTGTTTTGTTAACGATTGAATTAGTTTTGTCAGCTTAAACAAATTAAACACTCCTGAATTTTATCTTTAATCGAACATTAATGGTTAATTAGAATGGCAACTGAGTTGATAATGCCCAAGCAAGGGCAAAGTGTAGAGAGTTGTATCATTTCAAAATGGTACAAAAAGAAGGGCGACCAGGTAAAAAAAGGCGATCTGTTATTCGCTTATGAAACCGATAAAGCCAGCTTTGAGGAAGAAGCTCCTGCTGACGGTTATTTGATCGAAATTTTGTACAATGAAGGGGATGAAGTACTGGTTCTTACTCCCGTTTGCTACATCGGGGAAAAAGGTGAAAAGGTTGCAGTAAGCAAACAAGCAGAATCTAAAGAAACTAGTGCTCCTAAAACTGAGAGTGTTTCCGCAAATAACGTTCAACAAGTTATTGTACCTATTGAAAATACCGGTTCTGATAGGGTAATGATATCTCCAAGGGCCAGAAAGTTGGCGGAGTTAAACAATATTAATTATCTCAACGTAAAGGGATCAGGTCCTTTGGGCCGCATCATTGAAAATGATATCGCTATGGTGGTTGCAAACAAATCAAAAGCAACTCCTTTAGCAAGAAAAGTAGCGGAAGTTGAAAAGATTGAGTTGCCACAAACAGGATCAGGATATAATGGCAAGGTGCTCAAAGATGATGTTCTTTCAACATCAGCAAATGATTCCGATGTTGAAGTAAAAGAATTATCGAACCTTCGGAAGATAATAGCAAGCAGGATGCTCGAATCGCTGCAAAATACCGCGCAACTTACCTTACATTCAACCGCAGATGCCCGTCATATCTTGAATCAGCGGAAAGTATTCAAATCAAAGAATGTCAACATTACCATTAACGACATGATTTGTTACGCTGTTGTGAGGGCCTTGCTTCAACATTCTAATATGAATGCCCACTTAACGGGGACTTCACTGAAACTTTTTAAGGGAATTCATCTGGGAATTGCCGTTGATACAGCACGCGGACTGATGGTTCCCGTGATAAAAAATGCCCATTATCTTTCGTTGGAAGGATTAGCTGCAAACATTAAAGACGTTGCTGCAAAATGCCAGCAAGGCAGTATCGATCTTTCATTGCTTGAAGGGGCCAGTTTCACTGTTACTAACTTGGGTGCTCTGGGTGTTGATTATTTTACACCTGTTTTAAATGCTCCGCAAGTTGGAATTCTTGGTGTTGGAGGAATCAATCATAAACCCGCCGAATTGGAGGCAGGAATTATAGGGTTTGTTCCGCATCTGGCGCTTTCGCTTACCTTCGATCATAGAGCTACTGACGGCGCTAATGCTGCCCGTTTTTTACAAGAGATAACTAAACAATTACAACAAATAAATCTATAATAAAATGCCAAAATCACAATTGATAGATCCTTCTGAGATACGTAAACCCGGATTTATTGAATTCGGGAAGATACCTGTAAACCAATATAAAAAGACCATCGAAGAAGAAAAAAAGGTTTTCTCTAAAGATGACTTTCTGAGAATTTATCGTGACATGGTGATTATTCGCGAATTTGAGACCATGTTGAATCTTATTAAAACCAAAGGCGAATTCGATAGTGTAAAATATGATCATCCGGGACCCGCGCACTTGTCGATCGGACAGGAAGCCTCTGCAGTCGGCATGGCTTATCTTCTGGACACCCAGGATTATATATTCGGATCCCATCGTAGCCATGGTGAGGCTTTAGCAAAAGGCTTGAGCGCTATCCATCATTTGGGTGAAAAAGAACTCACAGGAATTATGCAAAATTTCTTCGATGGCTCATTGTTAAAAGTTGTTGAAAAGAACCATAAAGGTGATGTAAAATCATTGGCGACGGATTTTCTACTATATGGAATGCTTGCCGAGATATTTGCACGTGAAAACGGTTTCAACAAAGGGTTGGGTGGATCAATGCACGTCTTCTTCACACCATTTGGAATATACCCCAATAATGCAATTGTTGGTGGTTCTGGCGACATTGGCGTAGGAGCCGCATTGTATAAAAAAATAAACCGGAAACATGGTATTGTTGTTATCAATATAGGCGACGCATCTATGGGATGCGGCCCCGTATGGGAAGGCCTAAGCTTTGCCACCATGGATCAGTTTAAAAAACTTTGGCAGGGCGATATGAAGGGTGGTTTGCCACTCATATTTAACGTTATGAATAACTGCTACGGTATGGGTGGGCAAACAACCGGTGAAACCATGGGATATGAAATCCTCGCTCGTATTGGTGCAGGAGTGAATGCTGAAATGATGCATTCCGAACGCATAGATGGCTATAACCCTTTGGCCGTAATCGATGCCTTCAAACGCAAAATGGAAGTTTTAAAAAGCAAAAACGGTCCCGTACTTCTCGATACGCTTACCTACCGGATTAGCGGACACTCACCTTCAGACGCCTCATCGTACCGTTCAAAAGAGGAAATTGAAAAGTGGGAATCTGCTGACTCCATTAAAGATTTTCGTAATAAATTAATTGGAGCAAAGATTGCTACTCCTGAAGAATTCGAACAAATTAACGCAACCTGCCATGAATTGATAACCAAAACTTATCATAAGGCTATTGATTTAAATATCTCACCACGCCAGAATATTGAGGCGGATCCTGATTTAATCGGGAAAATAATGTTTTCCAACCTGTCCGTTGAAAGTTTGGGAGATGCAAAACCGGAAGTATTGATGCCCCTGGAAGAGAATCCAAGGGTAAAGTCCCTGAAAACAAAAGAACGTTTTTATCTCGACAAAGAAGGTAAACCTGTTTCCAAAGCAAAGATTTACCAGTTAAGGGATGGTATTTTCGAAGCAATTATTGATCGTTTTTATAAAGATTCTTCTTTGGTCGCTTATGGTGAGGAAAATCGAGATTGGGGTGGTGCATTTGCTGTTTACAGAGGATTAACAGAAGCTTTACCTTACAACAGGCTCTTCAACTCACCAATTTCAGAAGGTGCCATTGTTGGAACAGCTATAGGCTATGGAATGGCCGGAGGACGTGTTATTGCGGAAATTATGTACTGCGATTTCCTTGGCCGTTGCGGTGATGAAGTTTTTAACCAATTGCCCAAATGGCAAGCCATGAGTGGCAATGTAATTAAAATGCCTGTTGTTATCAGGGTTTCTGTAGGCTCAAAATATGGAGCACAACATTCACAAGATTGGTCGTCACTGGTAGCTCATATTCCCGGTTTAAAAGTTGTATTCCCGGCCACTCCATACGATGCAAAGGGATTAATGAATGCCGCTTTACAAGGTACCGATCCGGTTATTTTCTTTGAAAGTCAACGCATTTATGATATTGGAGAAATGTTCCACACTGGCGGTGTACCAGAAGGTTATTATGAAATTGCCATTGGCGAACCCGATATTAAAGTTCAAGGTGATGATGTTACCATACTGACTATCGGCTCCACCTTATACACAGCCATTGAAGCATCAAAAATACTGAAAGAAAAATACAATGTAAGCGCAGAAATTATTGATGCACGCTCTTTGGTTCCTTTCAATTTCGAAGTAGCAATTGAATCTATAAAGAAAACTGGCCGTTTGGTGTTAACAAGTGACGCTTGTGCACGTGGTTCTTACCTAAATGACCTTGCACAGACGATTACAGAATTGGCTTTTGATTATTTAGACGCTCCACCGGTGATCGTTGGTTCCAGAAACTGGATTACGCCTGCTTACGAACTTGAAAAGGCTTTCTTCCCTCAGGCCGACTGGATTGTTGATGCCATCCATCAAAAAATCCTTCCTTTAAAAGGTCACGTTTCAAAACATGACTTCAGCTCAAAGAAGGCATTGGATCTCACAAGGAACGGGATATAAATTTTAAACGTAGAAAAATGAGCATAGATATTTCGGGGCTTAAAGCCAATGGACATCTGCATACACCATACTCCTTCAGCTCTTTTACATCAGTTGAACAAATTTTTCAGTTGGCCAAGGCTGAAAATATAAGCATTGTTGGGGTCAATGACTTTTTTACTTTTGATGGTTATAATGAATTCAATCAATTTGCAAAAAAAAGCAAACTCTATCCCATGTTTGGTATAGAGTTCATTGGTTTGGAAAAGCAGATGCAACAATCGGGTGTGCTCATCAACGACCCTGCAAACCCCGGAAGGATTTATATTAGCGGGAAAGGGATAAAATACCCTGTAAACGAGAATAGTAATTACTTTAAAAAAATTACGAAACTTCAGGATCAATCCAATGCCCAATCGCAATTAATGATAGAAAAGCTTAATATTTTCCTTCAATCGATTGGTATTAAAAAGACCTTTTTATTTGCTGAAATTCAAAAGCAATTTGCCCACAAACAGGTTCGCGAGCGACACATAGCAAAAGCATTGCGTGAATGGGTGTTTGAATATGCTGCCACAAATGATGAACGCAAGAAAACCTTCGTACAGTTATTTCAGGGCAAAGATTTAAATTCAGACCTGGAAAATATTTCAGCTGTGGAAAATGAAATCCGTGACAGGATATTAAAAAAAGGTGGCGTTGCGTTCGTTGAAGAAAGTGATGAAAATTTTCTACCGCTCGATGAAATCAAGAATTTAATCATAGAAGCAGGCGGAATTCCTTGTTATCCAATATTGCTCGATTTTAAAGATGGTCAGTTTACAGGGTTTGAGAAGAATTACGAAGAAATGTCTATACAGCTAATTGAATGGGGTATTGGTTGTATCGAACTGATCCCACAGCGGAATGAGCTGAAATATCTTGAAGGCCTGGTTAAGTTTTTTAATGAACGCAATTTTGTTATCACCTTTGGCACAGAGCACAACACACCAAGCATGTCACCTCTTTCTATAAACGCTAAAGGTAACCAGAACCTGACCCCTGAATTGCAAAGAATTTCAAACGAAGGCTGTGCCATTATTGCAGCACATCAGGAACTTGTAAATAATGAAAAAGAAGGATTTTTGGATGAAGAAGGAAATCCTAAAAATCACCAATACAAAGCCTTTTTGGAAATGGGCAAAGAAGTTCTTAATAATTATTTAACGTTGTGATATTCAAACATTAGAACATGATTGAGAAAATAACAGTACTGATCAATAAATATAAAATACCGGTTTCAGATAATTTTCAGAAATCCGAAATTCCTTTGGATTCGGATTTATCTAAAATGATACCAGCAATTAGAATGACGGTTTCATCCGATAAAATCAGTACACTTCAATATTATTCCAGCACAAAAGTCAAAAGTATTATTCAAAGCAATCAATCGTTTTTACAATACATATCATCACAACCTGATGATATGTATGCCTTTATTAAAACGAATACCTTATTTGTGGCAAAAGACCAGGAATTGTCAGAAATACTAACACAATTGGCCGGTTTTTTTTCAGCTAATAATCAGTATCCGCTAATTCTGGCAATAGAAAATGTGGGCATTATTGCTATTTCTGAAAATGCTTTGACCAATTTAATCATCGTTAACTTATTTCAATTTATTGCAAAAGAAGAAGTTTTAAATACTTCAAGCTTTTCCTACCCCTCACCATCGCAAATAAAAAGAACTGAACAGAAAATAATTATTGTAACGGGCGGAGCACAGGGGTTTGGCGAAGGAATTGTTCAGGATCTGTTCGACAATGGAGCTAATATCATTATTGCCGATATTAATGAACAAAAAGGTCAGGAATTAGTTAAAAAACTGAATTCCTCAGGCGTATTAAACAAGGCTTGCTTTGTTAAAACAGATATAACCCAGCATGCTTCTGTTCAAAACATGGTAATCGAAGCAGTTCGTCATTTTGGAGGAATCGATTGCCTTATCAGCAATGCAGGAATACTTATTGCAGGCGGATTAGACGATTTAACGGCTGAGGCTTTTGATAAAGTTACACAGGTCAATTATTACGGCTATTTCAATGTTTCAAAATATGTTTCGGAAGTATTGAAAATACAGGCTGCAGTAAAACCTGCTTATTTCACTGACATTATTCAAATAAGCTCTAAATCTGGACTGCAGGGAAGCAATAGGAACTTTGCCTATGCCGGAAGTAAGTTTGGAGGAATTGGCCTTACGCAATCCTTTGCTCTCGAGCTTGTGGAATACAATATCAAGGTAAATTCCATTTGCCCGGGAAACTTTTTTGATGGCCCGCTATGGTCTGACCCTGACAGGGGCTTATTTGTACAATACCTGAATACAGGGAAAGTGCCTGGAGCAAAAACAATTGCAGATGTTAAAAAGTTTTATGAGTCAAAAGTACCCATGAAACGTGGTTGTACAGTTGCCGATGTGATGAAAGCGGTTTTATACATTATGGATCAGAATTATGAAACCGGGCAGGCTATTGCTGTTACCGGTGGACAAGTGATGTTACATTAGAAAATAAATTATGAAGACTAAAGCGGTTCGGTTATATGGTAAGAATGATTTGAGGCTTGAGGAATTTGATTTGCCAGCCTTAAAAGACGATGAAATTCTGGCTCGTGTTGTTACCGATAGCCTGTGCATGAGCACCTATAAAGCTGCAAAGCTAGGCAGTGAGCATAAAAGAGTCCCTAATGATATTGCTCAGAAGCCTGTTATCGTTGGACATGAGCTATGCGGCGAAATCATTGAGGTAGGCTCGAAATGGAAATCCCAATTCAAAGCGGGGATGAAATTTAGCGTTCAGCCTTCGCTTGGCGCTGCAACCTTTGATGCAGCAGGGTATTCATTTCAATGGTTTGGAGGAAACATTACCTATGCAATTATTCCAAATATTTACATGGAAAATAATTGTATTTTCGAGTATAATGGAGAAGGTTTTTTCCCTGGCTCATTATCAGAGCCATATTCATGTGTAATAGGTACTTATAAAGCACATTATCACACACAAGACGGCTTGCACGAACACCATATGGGGATTCGACAAGGAGGAAGCATGGCTTTGATAGCTGCCGCCGGACCCATGGGGTTAGCTGCTTTGGATTGTATTGTTAATTCCACCCGTAAACCGTCACTATTGGTAGTTACCGATATTGATGACAGCCGTTTAAACCGTATTAAAACTCTCATAACTCCAGAGAAAGCAAAGGAAAATGGTATTGAACTGGTGTATTTGAATACCAAAGATATCGATGCTAAGTCGAAAATGCTTTCCTATACTGACAATAATGGATATGACGATGTATTGGTGTTTGCCCCGGTGAAACCAGTTGTGGAAGTAGCTGACTCAATTCTTGCAAAAGATGGCTGCCTGAATTTTTTTGCAGGCCCTGCGGATACTGCATTCAAAGCTGAGATAAATTTTTATAATATTCACTATAATGCAACCCATGTAGTGGCCACTAATGCAGGCAATACTGAAGATTTAAAAGATGCCTTGGGCATGCTGGGTTCTAAAAAACTAAACTCGTCATTTTTGATCACACATATCGGTGGTTTAAATGCAGTTGTCGAATCCACAATGAACCTTCCAAACCTTCCGGGAGGCAAAAAGCTTATTTATACAAACCTTAACCTGCCATTGGCGGCAATTGAGGATTTCGGCAAATTGGGCATTCAAAGCCAATTATTCAAACAACTGGATAGCATAACTCAAAACCACAAAGGTTTGTGGTCTGTGGAAGCTGAGAATTATTTATTGGAGCACGGCGACAAAATTTAACAGCAATAAAATATGCATTCTTTCCTGGCAATAGACATTGGAGCCGAAAGTGGCAGGCTGATCCTTGGAAGTCTTGAAGATGAAAAACTTTCATTGAAGGAAATCCATCGCTTTTCCAATGGAATGCTAAATATCCAGGGGAAATTTTATTGGAACATAGGTCAGATATACAAGGAAATCATTACAGGTTTCGAGATTTGCGTGCAACGGGAAAAAATTCAACCCGAATCCATTGGAATCGATACCTGGGGCGTCGATTACGGCTTACTTGCCCAGGATGGTACATTGATGGGACTACCTTACGCCTACCGCGATCCGAGAACAGACAATGCAATAGAAGAATTTACTCAGATTGTCCCCAAAGAAAAGATATACAAGCTTACCGGCAATTTATTTGCGCCGTATAACACACTTTTCCAGTTATATGCTGCAAAAAAAAATCACCCCAAACTTATAGAAGCGGCTACTGATTTGTTATTTATGCCGGACTTACTGGCGTATATGCTTACAGGGGAGAAAAAAACAGATTTTACTTTTGCCACAACTTCGCAACTTTATAACCCAAATACCAATAATTGGGAAAAAGAACTTTTTACAAACCTTGGAGTTTCAGCTGACCTGATGCAGGAAATTGTTGATCCGGGGACTATAACAGGTTATTTGGATGACGCTATTTGCAAAACCACCGGAATGAATAAAATACCGGTAATTGCAGTTGCTACACACGATACAAATTCCGCAGTAGCATCCATTCCAGCTCTTGAGGATAATTGGGCCTTCATTAGTTCCGGTACTTGGTCATTAATGGGTTTCGAATCACCAACGCCTATCATTAACGATGAGGCATACCAATTAAACTTTTCAAACGAAGGTGGTGTTTCACATACTTTTGACATTTTAAAAAACCACATGGGTCTTTGGTTATTGCAACAATGCAAAAATGCCTGGAAAAACAAGGACTACGATTATGCCTCATTGGTGCAAATGTCTGAGTTGGCAAAGCCATTTCAGAGATTTATTGACACTGACCATATGCAATTCCTTAATCCTGCTGACATGCCATTTGCAATAAACAACTTCCTGAAAACATCAAAGCAAAATACCGTTGAAGATCATGGTCAATTGGTAAGGATTATATTAGAATCATTGGCTTTAAAATACGGTGAAACATTCCGTCAAATCACTGATTTAAGGAAAAGACAACCAGATTTGCTCTATTTGGCAGGCGGAGGCATCAATAATGAAGTTTTATGCCAGTATACTGCCAATGCTACAGGCGTGTCAGTAAAAACCGGATTGACAGAAGGCTCATCTGCAGGAAATATTATGGTTCAGGCGATGGGTAAGGGCTATGTTAAATCACTCGCAAACATCAGAAAAATAATTTCCAATTCCTTTGAATCCAAAACCTATCAACCACAACAAACTGCATTGTGGAATGAAAAAGCATTGGAATATTCAGCGAATTTAAAGTATTAACAATAATAACAGAATATTATGGCAAACGATTTTAAGATGAACCAGCCTACAAACAGGCTCAGGGGATCACTTCCCAAAATTGGAATTCGCCCAACCATTGATGGCCGCATGAATGGTGTGCGAGAATCACTTGAAAATCAGGTAATGCAAATGGCCAAAAGTGCTGCTAAATTTTTGTCAGACAACCTGCAACATCCTGATGGGAATAAAGTAGAATGTGTAATTGCAGATACTTGCATTGGTGGCGTTGCAGAAGCTGCCATGACAGCAGAAAAATTCGAACGCGAAGGCGTTGGTCTTTCACTTACCGTTACACCTTGCTGGTGTTATGGAAGTGAAACTATTGATATGAACCCATTTATCCCAAAAGCTATTTGGGGATTCAACGGAACGGAACGTCCGGGTGCTGTGTATCTTGCAGCTGCCCTTGCAGGCCACAGCCAGAAAGGATTACCCGCATTTGGCATTTATGGGCGTGATGTACAGGATGCTTCCGATACCTCTATCCCTGCCGATGTTCAGGAAAAGCTATTAAGGTTTGCGAAAGCCGGTTTGGCTGTTGCAACCATGCGTGGAAAATCCTATCTCTCCATGGGGTCAGTGTCCATGGGTATTGCCGGAAGCATTGTGAACGAAAACATATTCCAGAATTTCCTCGGCATGCGTAACGAATACATTGACATGAGTGAGTTTACACGCAGGATCAATGAGAACATATTCGATCCAGAGGAATTAAAACAAGCCATGCCCTGGGTGAAAAAATATTGTAAGGAAGGAACTGATTACAATCCCGAAGCAAAACAATTTTCACGGGCAAAAAAAGACGAGAACTGGGAGTTTGTTGTAAAAATGACCATGATTGCCCGCGACCTGATGATTGGAAATCCGCGTTTGAAAGATCTGGGCTTTGGTGAAGAATCCTTGGGCCACAATGCCATACTTTCCGGTTTCCAGGGACAACGCCAGTGGACGGATACATTTCCCAATGGCGACTATCTTGAAGCAATGTTAAATTCCTCATTTGATTGGAACGGTATTCGCCAGCCATACCTGGTAGCAACTGAAAACGATTCGTTAAATGGTGTTGTAATGCTTTTTGGTCATTTACTTACCAATACAGCCCAAATTTTTGCAGATGTTCGTACATACTGGAGTCCCGATTCCGTGAAAAGGGTTACCGGAAAGTCATTGAGTGGAGCTGCAGCAAATGGAATCATTCATCTTCTCAATTCCGGTGCCGCAACGTTAGATGGAACAGGTATGCAAAATATAAATGGCAAACCAGCCATGAAACCATGGTGGAATATTTCCGAAGCTGAAGCCAAGGGTTGCCTTGAGGCTACCACATGGTATCCGGCCACTAATGAATATTTCAGAGGTGGTGGATATTCTTCAAATTATCTTTCCAAAGGTGGAATGCCTATGACCATGGGACGTATTAACATGGTAAAAGGACTTGGCCCTGTTTTACAAATTGCCGAAGGCTGGAGCGTTGATATACCAGCGGATATTCACGACATACTTAACAAACGTACTGACAAAACCTGGCCAACAACCTGGTTTGCTCCAAGACTTACCGGGAAAGGTGCTTTTTCAGATGTTTATTCGGTAATGGCAAACTGGGGAGCTAATCATGGGGCTATTTCATTTGGCCATATCGGAGCCGATTTAATTACATTGGCTTCTATGCTACGCATTCCCGTTTGTATGCATAATGTTGAAAACAATTCTATCTTCCGCCCAAGCACATGGAGTGCTTTCGGTATGGATGCTGAAGGCCAGGATTACCGTGCCTGTGCCAACTATGGACCGCTGTATTAAGGAAGAGGAAATCGTTGAATGGCTGTTACTTTAGAGAGTACCATATTGAAACCTTCAAGGTTTTGGAAACCTTGAAGGTTTTTTGAGGACGAGTAATTTGATTAAGTGTTTGAATAGCTTGATTAACTTGCTATGACCCAGAATTCGACTTAAAAACCAACAAAGCTATAATTCCATTACCATCCTTCTTATTGCTAAGCTTAATTTCCGCTTCATGCATATCCATGATTCGTTTACATAAATGCAGTCCTAATCCATACCCACCTGTATGCCTCGATCGAGATGGATCCGCCCGATAAAATGGTTCGAATATAAATGGCAGTTTATCGTCAGGTATGCCGTGTCCGAAATCCTCAACCTGGATGGTAATGTTCCGGGACGTTCTCATTACAATTATTTCGATGGGTTTGCTTTGGGTAGAGCTATATTTTAGTGAATTATCGATAAGGTTACGCAGAACGGTAAGTATCATGTTCTCGTCAGCATGAATTGTTAAATCAGCCGACACTGGAAATATGATGAGTCTGCTATTCTCACGGCGGTAATTACCCATCAGTTTTTGTAGCAGATCTCCTACTATTACCTCTGAAAAATTTAGTTTGATGGCTCCGTTTTTGAGTCTTTCCGACTCAAGGATCTCGGTTATCATCCTTTCCATTTCTTTCAAATCATCTGCCACTGATTCTTTTTCTACACTATCCGCCATCATTTCAAGTGCTAATTTTGCCCGGGTGATTGGAGAGCGCAATTCATGGCTTACGTCTAGTAAAAGTTGTTCACGCGCCTGGATCATTTTCTTCAGATCAGCAGTCATCCGGTTAAAGGCATCTGCAAGAGCCCCTAGTTCATCATTGCTTTGTACAGGGATGACTTGGTCGAGATTTCCTTTTCCAACTTTCTCAACGGCTTCGTTAAGGATTGACAATGGTTTCAATATTTTCCGGATAAAAAAGGAGGCTACCAAAGAGACTACAGTAATAAGGATTATTAATGTGATGGCCAGATGCAGGTGAGCATAAAACTGGGTGGGCTTGTCAGCGAGTATCCCCCAAAATGCGAGGATAAACATGATGATGCTTACTGTTAATGATAAGATTACCGAAACAATCTTAATCAGGATTGTTTTTCGTTTTTTCTGTTTGTCCTTTTTACTCATGACCGATAAACATATATCCGGTTCCCCAGATGGTTTTGATGAATTGTGGCGTTTTCGGATTGTCCTTCAACTTTTGACGTAAACGGCTCACCGCCACATCAACAGATCTGTCGATAGCAGACCAATCTATTCCCCGCAAGCTATCCATGATCTGATCTCTTGTGATAATGCGTCCCCGCTTTTCAGCAATTAAATATAACAACTGAAATTCCATGGTAGTTAGATCAATGGCTTCGCCATCGAGAATCACAGTCTGCGTTTCAGGGATAATCTCCAAATGCTCGAACCGTAAAGAAGTTGTTGGATTATATTGATTGGATACCCTCCTTAAGATCGTTTGGATACGAGCAACCAACTCTCTCGGTTCAAAAGGTTTTGGAAGATAGTCATCGGCTCCTAGTTCAAGTCCAACGATACGGTCGGTTACATCACCCCGTGCCGTAAGCATAATGATGGGCACAGCATAGTCTTTTCGTATTTCGCGGCAAACCGCAAACCCATCCATATCAGGTAACATGACATCGAGAATAATCAAATCAGGCAGGTATGTCCTGATCTTTTGAAGTCCCGATGACGGATGCGTGCACGACACCACCTCATACGCAAAACCGGAAAGGTAGTTGTGCAACAGACCGTTCATTTTTTCGTCGTCATCGATGATTAGTAACTTTTGCTTAGCCATAATTTTACAGTTAAAAGTGCCTAGAGTACTTGGAGTACTTGGAGTACTTGGAGTACTTGGAGTACTTGGAGTACTTGGAGTGCCTAAAGTACTTAGAGTTAAAAGTTATCATCATAACTTTAGGCACTCCAAACTCTAGGCACTCCAAACTTATTATTACTATTTTAAATTCTTACCAATTGATGTGAAAATAGCCAGGAGTTCATTCGATTCTTTGAAGATGGATTCTATTTTTTCAGTCGCAACCCAATTTAATTCAATAGTTATCTCTAGCCAATAAACAGTTTCACTGGCTTCACTTTCGCATATCTTAATTTTATTGGCAAAATCTGCTTTACTCCTTGCTCTATTTGCTTCTCTATAATTTGCACCTATGCTTGTTCCTGATTTTGTAAGCTGATTCCTTACTACCTTGCCCTCAGTTGTGTTTGGGAGTGTAACAGATAGCTTAATTACACTAATTGCAAATGCTATAGTTCTGCTTTCTAATTGTTTGCTAAATTCTTTGTTTTCCATATTGCTAAATTTAAGTTAGGAATGTCCAAAATACAAAATAAGTGCCTAAAGTACAATGAGAAGTTTGAAGTGCCTAAAGTACAATGAGAAGTTTGAAGTGCCTAAAGTACTTAAAGTTAAAAGTTATTATTGATAACTCTAGGCACTCCAAACTCTAAGTATTCCAAACTTCTTCACTCTAGGCACTCCAAACTCTAGGCACTTCAAACTTCTTCATTCCTTCTGTAAAGCCATGATAGGATCTGCCTTTGAAGCTTTGCGAGCTGGTATTACTCCAAAGATTAATCCGATGATAATGGAAAATAAAAGTGATATTAATATTGCATCCGGAGAGAGAGCTACCTGCCAGTCAGAGGTAAATCTGACGATTTCCGAGATTATAAAACCTGCCATGAATCCGGTTAATCCACCTGCAAAACCTAAAATTGCCGATTCAACAAGAAATTGAGCTACAATATCCTTTCGTTTAGCCCCAACAGACAGCCGCAGTCCAATTTCAGAGTTTCGTTCCCTAACTGATAATAGCATCACGGCCAGTATGCCTATTCCTCCTATCAAAAGAGCAATGGCTGAAACTCCTGCAATCAGCCATGTAAAAGATTGAGAGGAGCTTTCAGTGGCTTGAATATTTGTTAATTGGTTGTCGATGGTAAAATCATTTTCTTGTCCTT
>WSSedL1CaDRAFT_10000274_pt1 | contig 36296 bp, 47 predicted proteins | sample WetSurSL1Cattail_FD_9464 | JGI IMG/M metagenome (IMG submission 9464)
CCTGATATCTGTAAAGCCCGCTCTGATAAGCCTGATCCAATCCTTCCAGAAGAAAATACCGACAGCAAGCAGAGTTCCCATATGAAGTGCGATATCAAATGCAAGTCCCGGGTCTTTCCAGCCGAACAGCCAGGGTGCCAGCGTAATATGAGCTGTACTGGATATGGGAAGGAATTCGCCCAAGCCCTGTATGATCCCATAGATAATTGCCTGAAATAAATCCATTTGAAATCCTCCAGATACATTTCTATTTAATAAATACCGCCAGTAAATCTGTTCACTATGTCATTCTTCGTTCCGATATAAATAAACTATGCGGCATCGTCAAGATACTGTGGAACATAGTATCCTTTTTCATTCTGGACGAATGGTCTTTTATTTACTGGAAGAGACCATAATCCCCTTTTATGCCGTATGGCATCCTCCTGAAGTCCCTCGAAATAATCTCTGTGAACCGTATTGGGCCTGACCATGTCAACCCTGGCATAACCCTGTTCCACCAGGAAAGCGTTTACACAGGTGCTGTCCTTTAAAATAACATAAGCCAGAAGACGGTCATAATTATCATATACATCCTTTTCAAATACAAGCGTTACCTTTTTATTAAGAAGCATCTTCTTTATCTTCTCCGAGGCCTGCTTGCCATAAGGCTGCACTGATACCCCCTTCTTAACCGTTTCAGGCGTATCCATACATAGAAGTCTTATTTTATATTCCTCGTTTTTATACTCCGTCACGATCGTATCACCGTCGACTATCCTTGTTACTTTCGCGTGAATAAAGCCATCAGGAATAATGCCTTCGGTATCAGGGACTACGATTGGGCTTTCTGCAGCAGCCTTTGTTCCGCCAGTGTTGGATTTTGGCATTTCGCTGCTGCCGGTTTTTACATCTGTGATGGTACCTGCTTCCACTGTCCTGTCAGTTGACGTTTCGCCTGAAACAGCTTTCTCACCTTGAGGATACAACAAATAGAACAGGGCGAAAATTATAACTGCAATTATTATTCCTGCCAAAGCTGGAGCCTTTTTCTTCATGGATTCCTCCAATGGCCATACATTGCTTACACACCAATAGATAATAACACATTATTACAAATGAGTACACACTCCAGGAATAAAAACTGCAGCTAAGGCCGGAGTTGCGCCTTGCTGCATCATAAGATACCGGCATGCCAGTTATAAATATCAATTATGAATATCAGTTATAAATATTACCGCCAGACCGCAAATATTCATTTAATATCATGATCAACATCCTGTACATTTAAAAATATCGCAGGATTTCCTGATAATGCCGATATTTCTAAAATGCCTTCTCAATAGCAGAGGATGCTGCCAGAACTGGAACAGTCGGTATTTGCACAGGAATTTCCTCCTGTCTCCCCGCCTTATTGTTAAATGTAAGTTCAATGACCTGTCCAATATCATCGACAGGGATAACCTCTATTCCAATGTCGTTGAACATCTCCTGCCAGTTTTCCCTTGGCACAAGAACCCTGGTGATACCTGCAAGCTTTGCCGCCTCCACTTTTGCAGCCACTCCGCCAACCGGTTTGACTTTGCCGCGTATTGAGATCTCACCTGTCATTGCGATGTCACTGCTTACCGGTATGTTCAATATCGCAGAGTATACCGCCGCAGCTATTGCAATTCCCGCGGACGGTCCATCAATTGGTATTCCGCCGGGAAAATTCAGATGGATGTCATATTCCTTCGAATCGAGATTGAGGAATTTTTTCAGTACAGTGAGGACATTTTCCACAGAAGCCTTTGCTGAACTGGTCCTTTTAAGTTTCTGGCCTCTGCCGTCCATCTCCTCCTCTTCCACAATCCCTGTCACTTTGATGATTCCTTTACCTGCACTTGCTCTGCAGGCAGTAACTTCAATATCGATCACGATTCCCATTGCATTGCCGAAAACCGCGAGTCCATTCATACAACCTACCTGCATTTCGGAAGCGCAGACCTTCTTGTCGATCCGCGGACTGTAATGTCCGAATTCCACCACCCATTCTATATCCTTACGAGTGATCAGATTCCTTCCTTCGACTTGAACCACGCCGCCTGCGATCTGTATGATATTGACCGCGTCCCTGCCATTCTGGGCATACCGGGCAATGACCTCCTCTGTGCCATCCTCTACGCAGAAACCGCCCCTTATTGCAGCATTTCGCGCTATAACAGCAATCTCATCAGCAGTCAGCGGCCTGAAAAAGATTTCTACGCACCTGGAACGCAGCGCCGGCGGAAGATCTTCCGATTGCCGCGTTGTTGCGCCGACAAGCCGGAAATCGGCAGGGAGGCCTTTCTGGAATATCTCATGTATATGAACCGGAATGTTTGAGTCCTCAGAACTGTAATATGCGCTTTCAAGGAAAACCTTTCTATCCTCAAGGACCTTTAAAAGCTTATTCATTTGAATCGGGTGGAGTTCGCCTATCTCATCCACAAACAGTATTCCGCCGTGCGCTTTAGTCACTGCGCCCGCTTTTGGCTGCGGAATTCCTGCAACGCCATATGCGCCCGCGCCCTGATATATAGGATCATGCACGGAGCCGATCAGTGGATCCGCTATGCCGCGCTCATCAAACCTGAGAATGGTCGCGTCTACTTCAACAAATTTGGCTTCCTTTTTGAATGGCGATATCGGAGCAAGCCTGGCTTCCTCGAGTATGACCCTTGCTGCGGCAGTTTTTCCGATACCAGGCGGACCGTATATGATGACATGCTGCGGATTCGGTCCGCACAATGCCGCTCTTAAAGCCTTGATTCCCTGCTCCTGGCCGATGATATCCCGCAATGTTGCAGGCCTGGTTTTTTCGGATAAGGGTTCAGTCAATTTGATCTCTTTTAGCCTGCGAAGCTTTTCAAGTTCTTTCCGCGACTCTTTTTCAATAGCACTTTTGTTTCCCTGTTGAGATTTCAAAAGATTTAGGAAATAAAGTCCAATGATGATTGAAAAGAAAAATTGTATGATAAGAAAGGTGCTTGTGAGCATTCCGTCCCCTCCTTACGCTTATGCCAGCGTAACAAACATTTTAATCAGATATAGATACAGCACTCTGTTGCGAAAATAATTACTCCTTAACACAAATCTTTTTAGCAACATATATAGTATTAACCATATGGATGAATTTATCCGGCAACAGCATTGAAAAGTGGACGAACTCTCATAAAAAAGAGCATCCCTCCTGCCGCGAACTTCATGCGGTCTGGAGAAATGCTCCTGTTTTTATTATTTATCGGTTCATTTAGTTCCTTACGAAGCGGATTCCTTTTTAACTCTGGATTTCTTACTGGCGGTCTTCTTCAGCGGCTTCCTGTTGTCATTGATCACCAGTTGAGGAGTCACACGCGTTTCAATCGTTTCCTTCGTGACAATGCATTTCTCAATGTTGCTCGATGATGGTATATCATACATTACATCCAGCATGATCTCCTCGATAATGGCTCGCAGGCCTCTGGCACCCGTACTGCGCGCCAAAGCCTTGTCAGCTATAGCTTCGAGTGCTTCCGGTTCGAATTCCAGCAGAGCGTCGTCCATTTCGAACAGCTTCTGATATTGCTTGACAAGTGCATTCTTGGGCTCCGTGAGTATCTGTACAAGAGCCTGCCTGTCAAGTGAACCAAGTGTCACAATAACCGGAAGACGACCCACGAACTCGGGTATAAGACCGAATTTAAGCAGATCCTGCGGAAGGATATGTGACAATATTTCTCCAATATCTTTTTCCTTCTTACTTTCTATTGTCGCACCAAACCCGATACCCCTTGTTCCGACTCTGTTCTGTATGAGTTTTTCTATGCCGTCAAATGCACCACCGCATATGAACAGAATATTGGTTGTATCAATTTGTATAAATTCCTGATGTGGATGCTTTCTTCCCCCTTGCGGCGGAACGGATGCCGTTGTGCCCTCAAGAATCTTCAAAAGTGCCTGCTGTACACCTTCACCGCTTACGTCTCTTGTGATGGAAGGGTTTTCCGACTTTCTTGCTATCTTGTCTATTTCATCGATATAAATGATGCCCTTTTCTGCTTTTTCAATATCGTAATCTGCAGCCTGAATGAGCTTGAGCAGAATGTTCTCAACATCCTCACCCACGTATCCGGCTTCAGTCAGTGATGTAGCGTCGGCAATCGCAAAAGGGACATTTAATACCTTGGCAAGTGTCTGGGCAAGTAGTGTTTTACCACAACCGGTTGGTCCAAGCATGACGATATTGCTCTTCTGAATCTCGACTTCGCTTGTTTTTATGTCTGTATTGATCCTTTTGTAATGGTTGTAAACCGCCACAGAGAGCGACTTTTTGGCCATTTCCTGTCCGATGACATATTGATCCAGTATCGCTTTTATATCCTTGGGTTTGGGTATTTCGTTAAGCTCGGAATCGGTTTTAGTCTCTTCAAACTCTTCCTCTATGATCTCAGAACAAAGTTCGATACACTCATCGCAAATGTATACGCCAGGGCCTGCTACCAGCCTTTTTACCTGTTCCTGTGTCTTGCCGCAGAAGGAGCATTTCAATTGCTTCTTCTCATCATATCTGGACATCGCTTCACCCCATTTATGTCTTTCTGATCATGATTTCGTCAACGAGGCCATACGCTTTTGCTTCCTCCGCTGACATGAAGAAATCCCTTTCAACGTCCCTCTCAATTTTCTCAAGGGGTTGCCCGGTTTTTTCACTCAGTATGTTGTTCAGCTTGTTCTTTATTTTCAACAACCATTCCGTACGAATCTTTATATCTGTCGCTTGTCCCTGGGTCCCTCCCAGAGGCTGGTGTATCATGATCTCGCTGTTTGGCAGTGCAAATCTTTTTCCCTTCGCTCCTGCTGTGAGCAGAAACGCCCCCATGCTTGCCGCCATTCCCACACAAATCGTCTGGACATCCGCTTTCACGTGCTGCATGGTATCGTATATTGCAAACCCTGATGTGATGGAACCGCCAGGGCTATTAATGTACAACTGGATGTCCTTGTCCGGGTCGACTGAATCAAGGTAAAGCATTTGTGCGACTACCAGACTCGCGGTAACATCGTTGACCTCATCGCTGAGCATGATTATTCTTTCCTTGAGCAGCATGGAGAAAATATCATAAGAGCGCTCTCCCCTGCTTGACTGTTCTACTACAATTGGTACCAGACTCATAATATTCCTCCCTATCATTTATATATTATATTACGGCATAAACGCCTAATTGTTTAGGCTTCTTTATCTTTTCCCATAAAAATCGCAATTTAAACTTCTCTTCAGGACAGCTTCGCGTTTTCCATCAGGAAATCTACGGTTTTTCTGGCAACCAGATTGCTTCTGATATATTCTATATCATCCGGCTTCAAATGTTGCCTGAAATCTTCCTCGCTCTGCTTATAACTTTCAGCCAGCTTCTTTATTTCCGCATCCGTGTCCTCATCTGAAGGCACAATAGCTTCAATAGCGCCTATCTTCTCAATGACGAGCTGTGTCTTTACTTCCTGCTCCGCCCTCTTTTCAAACTGATCCCTGAAGGTTTTCATGTCCATGCCCATGGCTTCCAGATATTTCTCAAGTTCCATTCCCTGATAACGGATCCTCATTGAAAAATCGTATACCAAGTCATCCACACGCTTTTCAACCATGACGTGAGGAACCTCAATTAATGCGTTTTCAACGACTTTCTCAACTACATTGTCTTCATTTTCGTGATGAGCCTTGTGCTCGGCTTTCTCAACCATCTTCTGCCTCAGATCGGCTTTGTACTGCTCCAGTGTATCAAATTCGCTGACGTCCTTTGCGAATTCATCATCAAGAGCGGGTAGTTCCTTCAGTTTGATTTCTTTCACAGTGACCCTGAAGAGAGCTGGTTTACCGGCAAGCTCGGCACTGCCGTATTCTTCCGGGAAGGAGACATTGACCTCTTTCTCTTCTCCCAATGCTGCGCCGATAAGCTGATCCTCGAAACCGGGTATGAATGTACCGGAGCCTATAACCAAACTATGATCGGTACCCTTGCCGCCTTCAAACGGCACGCCGTCTATGAAGCCTTCAAAATCTATGATCGCTGTATCGCCTGATGCGACCGGTCTGTCTTCTACAGTCACCAACCTCGAATTCTTATCCAGAACCTTCTCTATTTCCTTCTCAACATCCTCATCAGTCACAAGCGCATCCGCCTTTGTGACTTCAACGCCCTTATACTCTCCGAGTTCTACCTCGGGTTTGACTGTTACTTTTGCAGTAAATATAAAGGTCTGTCCTTTTCCGATCTGCTTTATATCAATTTCAGGCTTCTCCACCGGGTGAAGATCATTCTCTTCTACAGCCTGATCATATTCGTCCGGGCAAATTGCATTGATTGCATCCTCATATAATACCTGATCGCCATAGAATTTTTCCACCATATATCTGGGGGCCTTCCCTTTTCTAAAACCAGGTATGCTAAATTTTCCTGCATTCTTCTGAAATGACTTTTGCATTCCTTGTTCAAACTTTTCCGCATCAACTTCTATTTCAAGCTGAACTATGCTTTTACCAACGTTTTCTACTTTTACCTGCATTTTTTTTCAAATCCTCCTATACTCTTTCCTTTATAACGTATCGATTCAAATAAAATGTTTCGATTGCAGAAACATTTTATTACCGCTGCTGCGTTTCAACGAGGCAGGAGATATGCTAGCTGCCTGAACCCTAATCGGTATCTGCCACCTATAGAGGAGGGAGACATCTTTCACCTCGTTATAACTCGTATATTATAACAAATAGTTTTTATAAAGTCCAATACAAATGGCCTTTTTGCCCTAAATATTGCCTGAGGGGGGCTGGTCGTTGACTGCGTCAACTGCTCGCCCATGCGTCCGTGGCTGGTCGTTGACTGTGTCAACCGCTCGCCCATACAGCCAGACTCCAGTGCCCATCACACTCAAAAGAGCTTCATGGGCTTAAAACCAAGACGATCCGCCGCGACAAACTTGAAATCTATGCCGTTTATAATACCCTCCACTGCATTCCTGTGGGCTTCTCCATGAAGATGTCCATAGATACAAAGCTTGACATTATACTTTTGCATTATATCCAAAAAGCCTGAAAAAACACCTTTTGAATTAAAAACCGGGAAATGCATGGCAGCGACAAGACAGCCGTCTTCAGGCAACGCCGCGCTTTTCAACGAAAGCTCCAGGCGCACAAGCTCCCTCTGATATATTTTCGAGTCTTCCGCATTGAAGCCCTCCTCGCCAGGCATTGTCCAGCCCCTGGTTCCGCAGATAACAGCGTTTTCAACGGTATAGCTGTTGTTATGCATAAAACGGATAGATGAAAATCCATTTTCACTGATAAATTTGTCCAACTTGTTTTTTGTAGTCCACCAGTAATCATGATTGCCTTTGGAAATAATCTTTTTGCCAGGCAATTTATCAATAAACCGGAAATCCTCATACGCCTGTTCCAGATAGGTCGCCCATGAGATATCACCCGGGATCAGCACATGGTCATTCTCGCCCACTGTTGAATTCCAGTTCTCCGCAAGTCTTTCCATGTAGTTCGACCATCTGGCACCGAATACATCCATCGGCTTATCGACACTAAGCGCGAGATGCAAGTCCGAGATTGCATAAATTGACATCCTGTACAGTTCCTTTCCAAGAAGTCTGCCCGAAAACTCCTGCACGCATCTATTCGCCCATTGTTTCCGCACAAACTCCTAGCTTAATTGTTCTCCAGATATTCAAACAGCTTTTCTGCAGCGGTTCTGCTAATACCTTCCACAGCCTGCAGATCATCAATCCCTGCCTGCCTCATTCTGCTGACAGAGCCAAAATGCTTGAGCAGTGCCTTTTTACGTTTGGGTCCGATACCTTCTACTTCATCCAGCACGGACTTTGTATACCTCTTTGTCCTCAGCTTTTTATTATAGTCAAGAGCAAACCTGTGTGCTTCATCCTGTATCGATGTAACAAACCTTAATACCGTTAGGTTTTTGGATAAATCAATTTCTCTGTCCGGCAGGACAAGCCCTCTAGTGCGATGCCTGTCATCCTTGACCATGCCGCAGATCGGAATGGAAACACCCAGTTCAGTCAGCACCTCACTTACAGCGTTGACATGGCCAAGACCGCCATCCAGCATGATCAGGTCCGGCATTTTGGAAAACCCGGCCTTTCCGGCTACCTGTTTCTCTACTTCCTGCTTCTCTGCTTCCTGTTTCCTGTCTTCCTGTTTCTCTGCTACCTGCATCTCTGCTTTCTGTTTCTCTATTTCCTGCTTCTCGGCTTCTGCGTGCTTTAATCTTCTGTACAGAGTCTCCTGCATGCTTGCATAATCGTTCTGCACCTCGGTTGAACGGATTTTGAAACGCCTGTATTCCTTCTTTGCAGGCATTCCCTGTTCAAACACCACCATTGATGCGACGATCTCGGAGGAACCTGTATTGGATACATCGTAAGCTTCCAGCCTTTGAGGCAGCTGCGTAAGTCCAAGTGCTTCCGACATTCCACGCAGTCCTTCCTGCACTGGTCCTCCTCCTGCAAGCCTCTCATTGAATCTGGCAAGCTCCAGCTTCGCATTCTGTGAGACCATTTCCACCATGTGAAGCTTTTCTCCTCTTTGGGGCACCTTCACATGCACTCTGCCGCCTCTTTTAGAACTGAGCCAGTCCTCAACGACATCAATATCTTCGAATTGCGTTTCAACGACTATTTCAGGCGGTACCATCGCCGCTGTGCTGTAAAACTGTTTAAGGAACGAGGACGCCAGTTCCGGAAGCTCTCCTTCACCCGTACCTTCTACAATAAAGTATTCCCTTCCGAGCAGCTTGCCGCCTCTTATGAAAAACACCTGAACGCAAGTGTCGGTTTTGCTCGCGGCAAAGCCTATGATGTCCTGATCGGAACCGGCAACGGAAAGCACCTTTTGTTCCTCTGTGATATGCCTCAGACTGGAAAGTTTGTCCCGCAGCGACGCCGCCTTTTCAAAATCAAGCGTTTCCGACGCAATCGCCATATTTTTCTCCAACTTTTGAATGGTCGCCTCCTGCCTGCCATCCAGGAAAGAACAGATATCGCGCATCAATATACCGTATTCCGCCTTGTCCACATTTCCCGTACAAGGTCCGAGACACTGATTGATGTGAAAGTTAAGACATGGCCTGCCTTTTCCTATATCGCGCGGCAACTCACGCTTGCAGGATTTTATGGGGAATACCTTTTTGATGAGATTCATCGTTTCCCTGACGGAGAATACATTGGAATAAGGCCCAAAATATCTGGCTCCATCCTTATCAACCCGTCTGGTCATGAACATCCGGGGATAATCCTCATACATTGTTATTTTAATATAGGGGTAGTTTTTATCATCCTTGAGCAGGATATTGAATCTGGGTTTATGCTTTTTAATCAGATTGCATTCGAGAATGAGTGCTTCCAGTTCAGTATCTGTGACGATGTACTCAAACTCGCTGATTTTCGCCACCATGGCTGTTACCTTTGGCGAATGGTTCGCAGATGTCTGGAAATATTGCCTGACCCTGTTTTTGAGCACCACGGCCTTCCCAACATAAATAATGGCGCCACTTTCGTCCTTCATAATATAAACGCCCGGTTTATCGGGCAGTTTTTTAAGTTCTTCCTGTATGTCGAACATTTTTTAAGCTATCTCACCTATACCGGAAAGCAAATATTTTTCCAGGTCAGCCGCTGCATCCGCTTCGTCTTCGCCTTCCACAGTGATAGCCAGCTTTGTACCCTGCCCGATTCCCAAGGATAATACACCCAGAAGGCTTTTGGCATTGGCTCTTCTCTCATCCCTGACAATCCATATACTGGATTTATAATTGGAAGCCTTTTGAATGAATACCGCTGCGGATTTTGACTGAAGTCCCGCAGAATTTTTAATAACAACTTCCCTTACTATCATTTCCAACCTCCACGAAATTTTCGCTCCACATTCTCAGTTGTATTATATCAGATAGAAATAAAAATGGCTAGAATCATCTTACTATTGCCTGACAGCCGGAGCACTGTTTTCATTTATGCTTTTCATATATTTTCACCTGAAGAAATCTTTTGCCGACAGTCACCCGCAGCATAATGGGATATTTCCTGGTGTTGACAAACTTGAAATCCGCCCCTCCGTATGTCACCGTTGCATCTTTGCCATCGGGAACATAGAAGACATCATCCGAATGTTCATGTCTCTCCGTGACTTTTAACCCGCACTTCATTACTGCATTGTATAATGTGGTTGAGACCTGGCATACTCCTCCGCCAGGAGCTTTTTTATGTTTTGGGCCTTTTGGGGTCCTTACAATCACAGTTGCGTTTTCATAACCAAACTTTTTAGACTTGCTGCCCGTTGAAGCATTAAAGGAAAATTCCTGCCCGGGCAGTATTATCATTTTATCTAGTTTAGCTGAAGCAAGACGAATATTCTTAATCCGTGATCTGCTTCTATCCAGAAATGGCGTACTAAACTTCGCAATAAGCTTAATTTTTCCTTTTAACTGCTTTGAAGCGATATGAGGTTGAACCCGGGAATACGAATATTGGATTACCTGGCCTTTCTTTGCAGAAAGAGCTGCTTTGACGATTTTATCCGCATTAAGCCTTTTTCCATATTTCCCTTTCTTCATATCCCAGGTCTTTTCATCATAGCTGGCATTTACAGCTGTAATATCCGTCTTTAGTGAAATCCCCTGCAGCATTGAAAGAAGCTCGGTTTCAGTCATACCCCCGATTTTTTCTTTTCCCAGACGGACGTTTTTAGCAACACTCCTGACCGGCTCAATTTCCTGGACATTATTCAAAGGTGCGTTGCGGGTGCTTTCCGAAGCCAATTCCGATGAAGCTGCATCCTGCGGGGCTGTTTTCGGCGAAGTCGTGATCGTTGAAGCTGAATCCTGCAAAGTTGAATTCTGTAAAGGTACATCAGTCTTCGGCAAGTCTGTTCCTGACATAGTCACATCAGCCATTTTTTTCACATAATCCTGACCGCCATTGCCGGATGAGGTTCCACAGCCAGAAAACATTACAGCTATAAAAAACATTGCCATTGCATTAAAAAATAGCTTCACGTAATCACCCCCGCATAATTTAACCATGCTACATTATTATGAGTGAATTTCGTATAGCTATTCGTTGTTAAATTTTCATTTATATGAATTTTTTTTATAACACTCCAGATTACTTTTTCAAATACCGTTCTTCCATTTGTATGCCCAGGCCCAGTGAATAAATAAACAGGTCCACTATAACAACCAACGCCAGTCCAAGCAGTAGTTCGTCCTGCGGTACCATAAACAGCAGAAGCAGTTTCAGCAGGGTAATCGAGACGAGTCCGGTTACGAACTCCGTATAAATACTGTTCTTCTGGCTGAATGTTCTAAGGATCAGTCTGCCGAAGTAGATGCTGGCTGTGACGGACGATAGTACAAGAATGACAATATACAGCAACGGCGCAATCAGCGTCACAAGCAGCAGCAGCAGCAGTATGCTCGCGCTAAGGAGTGAAAGAACTCCGAGAAGAAGCTTTCTACCGATATCCTTTTCAATATGCTGCGATATTTTGTTGTATTTTTCTTTTGAAATTACGAGGATCAACAAACCGACGATCAGGACCGCAAGTGTGAACAGAATCATGATCGCGAGCCTTAGATATACAAAAGCGCTTATATCCAGGTTCATCGACTCGCCAAGTATCCTGACTTCCTGACCCTTGACCTTTGCTCCTTCATCTTTGGTGAGCGAACCAATCGTTATGACGTCGCCTCCAACTAATGCGTTTTGTGTCAGTATTGTATTGCCGAACACTGTCACAACCTGCCCCGATACTTCCTCATTGACCGTTATATCCCCAAAGACTGCGACCACCTGGCCATTTATTTTGCTGTTCACCGAAACATTGCCAAGCACAGAAATGACATTGCCCATGACTGGTTTCGTTATTGATATATCATCTATAAGGCTGACTCTGTCACCATTTTCAGAAGAAATTACCACACCTTCAGCAAAGATGGGTATCGTTATCAGCATGAATACTGCAAACAGCAGAAGCAGCGAAAAGAGTTTTTTCATCTTACTTCCTCCCTGCTTTGTGTGCCTACATAGTTGAGCAGCTTCTGTATTGCAAACAGCATGACGACCAGTGCAAGAAATACATAATAATATGACTTGAAAATCGAGAACGCCACGTCCAATACTACAAAAAGCGCTCCGCCGATCAGTCTGAAAATATCGCTTACTACACCGAATACTGCGGATGTCGCACTGGAGAATGAGCTGAAGTAATCGCTTATTTTCTCAAAAGCATTAAATACACTTACCTGCTTCAGATCCGCTGCAAAAACCAGCAGAAGTATGATGGATATCACTGTAGCGGCGTTGTACAGGAGTACGATACGCTTCGAGTATGTTTCGCTGCGTTGTTTCTCAATAACACCGACCTTCTCCATCACCATTGCTTCAAAATTGGCCGGAGGTTCTACTTCTGTCTGTGTTTCAATTGCCTTGAAAATCTCTTCCATGCAGTTGAACTCATCATTACAACTGCTGCAGCTTTTTAAATGCTGCTTAAACTGAACATCTTCAATATCGTTACGTTCGCCGTCGAAATACTTCATGATATATTCTTTTGATAATTCACAGTTCATAATACCTCCTCCTTTCTATCCTGCATCAGTGCCTCCCTGAGCATCAATCTGGCCCGGTAAAGGCGGTTTTTTATAATTGTCATCGGTTCACCGAGTATCTTCGTCATCTCTTCATAGGATACGCCGTTCTGGTGAAAGAGGATGACCGGCGTTCGGTACTTTTCAGGCAAGGACTGTATCGCCTTTCGGATCCTGAGCGTACGTTCCTTTTGAATGTAGCTTGATTCCGGTGTATCAATGCCATTCGAAAAGTCTTCTATCTCTTCGATCGGCGTGGAATCCACTTTTTTCTTGCGATGCATATCAAGGCAAAGGTTTGTGGCTATTCTGACAGACCAGGTTGAAAATTTGTACTCAGGATTGTAACGGTCAAGTGCTTTGTAAATCCTGATGAAAACTTCCTGGGAGATGTCACTGACCTCATCTTTGTCATTCATCATATTATATACAACGCTAAATATCAACTTTTTATATCGTGTCACAAGCTCTTCAAAATACTCTTGCTGCCCTGATAAACACTTTTGTATCAGTTCATAGTCGGTCAGCTCCAATCGAGTCTCACCACCTTGCCTATAATGATTATACGATAAAGCGGCTTTCATGTCTTACGTTATTATAAAATTTTGCAGAGTTTTTTATATTCATGCCATAAATATCAAATAATGATAAATTGAAAGCCGTGTGATAAACCATGTGATATAATGTAAAGAAACGTTGAAGCTTTCCAAATACGGGACACTTCGAAGCTGAAGATGAAGGGAGGCTCTTTTTATGATAATCAGGAATATTACACGCAATACAGTGTTAACAAATCAATGCGATCACGCACGAAGCTTCTTTGCCAGGCTCAAAGGCCTGCAGTTGAAAAAAGACCTTCCTGCAGGGAGCGGAATGCTTATCACACCCTGTAATTCAATCCATATGTTTTTTATGAGATTTCCTATAGATGCGATATTTTTGGATAAGGATCAGAATGTTCTGTATATCGAGGAAGATATCAAACCCTGGAGGATCTCGAAAGTCATAAAGAACTCCCGCAGCGTTCTGGAATTACCCGCCGGCACTGCGAAAGCCACAGGTACAATACTGTGTGACAGGCTGGAAATCAATCAAGCCGCTTCCACATGATTATCGCATCTTCATTGTTATCCGCGTAATATGCCTTTCGCATGCCGCCATCCGCAAAGCCGAACTTTTTGTACAATGCCTGGGCAGAATAGTTACTGCGTCTTACCTCAAGCGTCAGCGCTATGATGCCAAGCTTTTCAGCACTTGAAAGCAATGCTTCCAACAGCGCGCTTCCGACGCCGTAATTCCTGAATTCCGGATGTACGGCTATATTGGTGATATGTCCCTCGTCCAGTATCTGCCACATACCTGCATAGCCTACTGCTTTACCGCCGATTCTACCAACTGTTTCACATCCTGCATTGCAATCATAAGCAACCCCGCATTCGGCTGCATGACTGTCGGAAATCTGACTGCCTGTCAGCGCACAGAAATAAATCGCAATCTTGTTTTCAAGAAGCTCTTCTACAATCGACTGCCTCGACCATGGTATTTTAAAACTTAGATTTTCAACGACTACGATATCATTAATATGTTCACGGCTGGCCGCAACAATTTCGATATCCTTCATATCTCCTCTGCCCCCGTCTGAGTCCCATTTCGTTTTTCCCCGAATTCCCTCTCTGCCTGAGACTGTCTGAGATAAAAAGGCTTCAGGTCGTAGCTGCTGACAGTCTCACCCCTCTGCATCTGAAGCAAGGCAAGATGAGCAGCTGATGCAGCCATATGCTGTGTCAGAAAGTCCGGTGCGAAAATACAGCGGTCTCCGAGTTCTATCTTAAGAAAGTCCCTGTGTTGTGCCACCGCATCACCGGTAAAAAGGATTCCGGCGTTTTTATCTTCGATCAGGCTGACGAGTTCGGAAACATGCACTCCCATATAGCCTGAAGTGTTTTCCATGATTCCGTTATGATATTTATATAACGCTGTATAGACCTGATTGTTCCTGGCATCAAGTATCGGGCAGACCAGTGTGTCCGCGGGTACTGGCAAAGCAGCTGCAAGCGCGTCCAGGGAAGGGATGCCCGCTGTTGGCTTCTGAGCCGCATATGCGATCGATTTGACGGTGGTAACGCCTATACGCAGTCCCGTAAAGGAACCCGGCCCGGTCACCGCTGCAAGGATATCCATATCGGCGACAGTCATTTTCAGGCTGTTCAATATCTCCTGCAGCATCGGAACAAGCTTTTGCGAATGAGTCTTTTTATCATTGAGCATATACTCGGCCAAAAGACCTTGTTCATCTACAATCGCTATACCAGCCATGGTTGTTGACGTATCAACGGCTAGTGCCCTCATTCGGTAAGCCTCCCTTCATAATCTGCGGACCTGAGTCCATGGAACTTCATTGTAATAAGCCTGCTGTCGGGCTTGTCTGTATTATCTTTTTCAATGAATACTTCGATCCGGTCAGGCGGCAGGATGTCCCTGATCAATTCGGCCCATTCTATGACAGTGATACCCTCGCCTGAAATATATTCATCATACCCGGTCTCAAACATTTCACCCGGATCGCCTATCCTGTAGACATCAAAGTGGTACAACGGCAAATCGCCTTCATATTCATTCACAATCGTAAACGTGGGGCTGGTTATGTAGCCTCCGATTCCAAGCGCTTTGGCAATGCCGCCGGTAAATGCGGTCTTTCCTGTGCCCAGATCACCTGTCAGACATACCGTGTCGCCTTTTTGAAGGATTACACCAAGCCGCCGCCCGAGCTCTGCAGTTTCCTCTGCAGAGCCTGCCTTGAATCTTATCATAAACGTTTAACCACCTGACCGTTGATTATCGTATAAAGTACTTTCGTTTTCAAATCGAGCGGAGGCCCGTCCATAATAATAATATCCGCATCTTTGCCGGTCTCCAGACTCCCAACCCTGTCGGAAATTCCAGTTATTTCTGCCGCATTGATCGTTATTGCCTTCAAAGCTTCCTGCTCATCCATTCCCTCTTTTACCGCAACAGCTGCACAAAGCGGCAGATACTGAACCGGTGTGCATGGGTGATCCGTCATGATCGCTATTTTCAAACCTGCTCTGGACAGTATACCCGGTGATTTGACGCTTTGATTCTTTAATTCGATTTTGGACCTGTCCGTCAGGAAAGGTCCAGTTATAACCGATGTGTTTTCCTCTAAAAGAATGTCTGTAATCAGATGGCCCTCCGTGCAGTGTTCTATTGTCACATGAATGTCAAATTCTTTTGCAATACGGAGCGCTGTCAATATATCGTCAGCCCTGTGCGCATGCGCTTTTAGCGGCATTTCGCCCTTCAACACCCTCATCAGTGCTTCCAGCTTCATATCATAATCCGGCTTGTCAAAATTTTCACTGTCACGTTCATAATCATCGAGCATCTGCCTGTATTCCTTTGCCTTCATGAGGCTCTCCCTCAGGATAGCCGCAGTTGCCATTCTGGTCATCGGTGACTGCCTTTTCTCATGATACACGGACTTGGGATTCTCGCCAAAAGCGATCTTCATTGCAACTGGTTCCTTCAGTATCATATCTTCAACACTGCGGCCATAAGTCTTGAGTGCTGCAAATTGTCCGCCGATGACATTAGCACTTCCCGGACCCGTTACAACTGTAGTGATACCGTTTTCCCTCGCCTCGACAAAAGCCCTGTCAGCATGATATATTCCATCGATCGCTCTGAGCTGGGGAGTTACAGGATCAGTCATTTCATTACTGTCTTCGCCTTCAAATCCGACCCCGTCTTCGCACATGCCAACATGGCAATGAGCATCAATAAAGCCCGGCAGCACATAGCAGCCCCTTGCATCAATCACCTCGGAACAACCTGCCGCTTCCAGTTTTTCCACTTCTGCAGCATCACAACCGAGTGCTGTTATTTTTCCCGCTTCTGCTGCAATGTATCCGTTCTCATATTCGCTGCCCGCCATGGTCAGCAGTCTGGCATTCTTTATTAATAGCATCTGACCCTCCAAAAACCAAGAAAATACAGAAGGAACGGTGGTATACCGTTCCCTGTTTTGCTGCTATATTCGTTATTATTATTATCTCTTTGAGAACTGTGGCGCCCTTCTTGCTTTTTTGAGACCGTATTTCTTTCTTTCTTTCATTCTCGGGTCTCTTGTAAGGAATCCGGCTTTTTTAAGCACAGGCCTTAATTCTTCATTCAGCTTGAGCAATGCTCTTGAAATACCGTGTCTGATAGCGCCTGCCTGGCCAGTGAAGCCACCGCCTGTGACTTTGCACAAGACATCGAATTTTTCTGCTGTATCCGTCAGCACTAATGGCTGCTTTACGATAACCTTGAGTGTTGCCAGTCCAAAATAATCGTCAAGGGTTCTATCGTTAATAAGAAATTTTCCTTCTCCAGGAACAAGCCTGACTCGTGCTACAGATTTCTTCCTTCTACCTGTTCCATAATACTGAATTTTAAGTGCCATATTATTGCTCCTCCCTCCAATTAAACATTAATTTCCAAAATTTCGGGTTTCTGTGCCTGCTGCTCGTGTTCAGCACCCTTGTAAACCATGAGTTTCCTGTACATTGCACGTCCCAGGCTGTTATGGGGGAGCATTCCCTTTACGGCAAGTTCTATTACCTTCTCAGGTGTTTTAGCCATAAGCGTCCTTGCATTTACTTCCTTCATTCCGCCTGGCCAACCTGAATGATGTCTGTAAATCTTCTGATCCAGCTTGTTGCCGGTCAAAACAACTTTTTCCGCATTAATCACGATTACATGATCACCTGTATCAACATGAGGCGTATAGGTGGGTTTGTTCTTGCCTCTCAATACACTTGCCACTTCACTTGCGAGTCTTCCCAGCGGCTTACCGTCTGCGTCGACTACATACCATTTCCTGTTAACTTCTTCGACTTTTGCCATGAAAGTTTTCATGTGTTACCTTTCCTCCTTGACTACCCTAACATATATACATATCATACCGGCCTTAAACACAGCATGAAACTTGCCGGTCTTTTTGGCACTTTTTAATAATAATACAGAAAGCTCACCTCTGTCAAGAGCAAATTACGATAATTTCAATTTATCTCTCATTATCTCTCCTTTATTACCTAAATATACTTATATCTCTGTGTTAATCGTCCGCCATATCACTTTTTATAAAATCCGTGTTTTCCGAATCTTTTTTCGTTATAACGCATCAGTCCAAAGAAAATTTTCCGAGCCGCTTTCAGTTATACGCCCTGCGTAGTAAAGCTGTCGTCATAATAGACCTCAACGAGATACAAGCCATGGGCAGGGGCTGTCCTGCCCGCCTTCCTCCTGTCAAGAGCAGTGATCATATCAGGTACGGTGTCCGGGTCCATTTTGCCCTGGCCTACTTCAACAAGCGTACCTGCGATTATGCGCACCATGTTATACAGAAATCCATTTCCCATTACTGTAAATGTGATCAGCTCGTTATCCCTTTCAACGCAGGCTTGTGTTATTGTCCGGACAGCTGTTTTAACACTTCCCCCTGTCGAACTGAATGAGGTGAAATCATGCGTACCAATGAAATATGCGGCAGCGCGGTTCATTGCATCAACGTCGAGCGGATAAAAAATATGATACGCTCTATGCCGTAAAAGCGCCGAGGGGAAGGTGGAATTATAGAAAAGGTAGCGGTATTTTTTCCCTTTCGTACTGAATCGCGAGTGGAAATCAGGGGCAACCTCTTCTGATTTCTTCACTGTGATGTCCTCGGGCAGCAGTGTATTTAGTGCAAATGCGAACTTATCCGCCGGAATGGTTGTTTCAGTAAAAAAATTGCACACCTGACCAAACGCATGCACACCTGTATCAGTCCTGCTTGCGCCTGTAATACTGCTTTTTTCACGCGTTAATTTGCTCACGGCATCCGCTACGATGTCCTGGACTGTCTTTGCATTGATCTGGCTTTGCCAGCCGTGATAAACCGTTCCATCATATTCTATTGTAAGCTTGATATTTCTCATATTCTCTCTTTGAAGCAGCTAGTTCAGCAAGCCTGCAATGGCAGTGCCGATCAGTGTTCCATTGTCCACCTTCGCGAACTCGCAGTAAATGCCTTTCGCTTCATTCGTATAGGTCTTGATATAGTGATCCAGTTTTGTCCTGAAAAGCTTCGATTTATAGAAGGTCGAGCCATCAGCGGTAATACAGGCAGGCGCACAGGGATTCCTGCCCTTTCCGGTTTTTTCAAGCACGGCTGTCAGGCTGAATGCCACATACTTTGCCGCCCTTTCAAGCACACCGTCTATGAGGTGGTAGAGAACGGTCCGATCCTCCTCATTGCCTGAAGCGTTGCAGCATACCGCCAAAGTATTACTTCCGAATGGCCAGAACAGGAAATCATCGATCTCTTTGGATGCCAGGCTTTGAATACGCTCAAACGCAGATGCGAATTTTGATGTAATTATCCCATCACAAATAGCTTTCTTCAATACCGTATAAATCAGCGCACCTTGGTACGCTCCCGATATCGCCTTTTCAAAAGCATAATCGCCCGGGTTAACCGTTGTTCTGTCAAGTTCCAGGTCCATTACTCCCCGCGGAGCCTTACTATAACCACCTGACTCCATATTTATCAGCATCGTACCGTCATTATTCCTGAGTTCGGGAACTTTACCGATGTTTGAACATTTCTCCGCATAACAGATATTCGTACCGGTCCCGAGTATGAAACCGATATAGCTGTCAAAAACCCTTCCCGGTGATGACGCCTTTCCAGCCAGCAGCGTTGCAACGGTATCGTTGAGAACGATGATGCTCTTCTGCTCTGTGCAGCCACGTTTTCTGAAAACCTTCATGAGGCTTTCCCCGAGATTTTCGCCCTCCACATCCCTGACCTTCACCTCTTTGGTGAATCTTATCAGCCTGCCATCCCTGTTCGGTAAGATTTCGACGGGATAGGAAAAACAGAAGCTGATTTTGCTGCTTCTGTGAAGTACAGGTATAATGTAATCCGCCATTGTTTCAAAAAATTCATCCTTGGAGATTTCTCCTTTTGTACCCGGCATGGAATAGTTCTGAAAATCTTCTATCACTACTTTGCTATTTTCATCAAAATGGATCACAGCGACCCTGAAGTTGGTACCGCCGGCATCGATTGCAATGACGGGTTCATTCAGCGGCAATTCCTTTTCAACGCCGATATAGGTCGGGATCATCAACAGTGAAGATGAGCCGTCCAGCCCGCTTTGCATTTCGTTGGCAAATGTCTGGCAATTCTGCTCAAAGTCTACATTTGCCGCATCCATACCATATTTGCTGAAAAAGCTTTTTACCTTTTCCTTCAAATCACTCATTGCGAACCTCCCACAGTTCAAGTCTTCCTATATTTATTAAAATAACTGCAAAATTAATACGGTGGAGAATATAAGGAACGTTGTCAGTGAGACTGCCAGATCTGCAGCTGTAAACCTCAGCTGTCTCATTCTGGTCCTTCCCGTACCGCCCCTGTAGCACCTTGCTTCCATAGCCGTGGCCAGTTCGTCGGCCCTTCTGAATGCACTTACAAACAGAGGCACCAGCACCGGAACAAAGCTTTTGGCACGCTGTACCAGATTGCCCGTATCAAAATCGGCGCCTCTTGCCGCCTGCGCCTTCATGATCTTATCCGTCTCCTCAAGCAGCGTCGGTATGAATCTGAGTGCGATTGACATCATCATTGCAAGCTCATGCGCCGGAATCCCTATCCTCTTGAACGGATTCAGCAACTTCTCGATACCATCGGTCAGCAGGATCGGCGTAGTGGTGAAGGTCAGCAGTGATCCGCTGATGATGATCAGTGCAAGCCTCGTCGCAAGTTTTGCAGCTAATATCAGGCCCTCCCAGGTTACATATTTAAGTGGGACAACATCAGAAACAGGTGTTCCGATAGTCGTAAACACATTAACGACGGCAGTGAAGACGATTATGAGCAGAAGAGGCTTCAGACCCCTGAGAGTATATTTTAGCGGCACTCCGGATATCTCAACGCTGAGAATGATGAAAGCCGTTACAGCCAAAAAGGTCCAGAAGGAGTTTAAAAGAAAAATCACCACCATAAATACGAGGGATAATATAATCTTCGTTCTGGGATCAGCCCGGTGTATGACGGAGTCACCGGGTATGTACTGGCCTATTGTTATATTATTCATCAGCATTTGCGCACCTTGCCTTTCAGGTGCCTGAGAAGTTCATCCCTCGCTGCAGCTACCGTAAATGCCCTGTCATCAATCTCTGGAAGAAAATCCTTCAGGCCCTGCATCAGGTATGCCACCTGAGGAGCGGACAAGCCAATTGCTTCAAGCCTTTGAGTATCTGCAAACACTTCTGCCACAGTACCGTCAAGCTCTATCTGACCCTTGTTCATTACAATGACTCTATTGACAAGCCTGGCGATATCCTCCATGCTGTGTGATACAAGAATTACAGTTATGCCCAATGTTTCGTGTATTTTTAATATATTGCCGAATATCTCGTCCCGACCTTTCGGATCAAGTCCGGCTGTCGGCTCGTCAAGTATCAGTATTTCCGGTTTCATGACAAGAACGCCTGCTATCGCGACTCTTCGCTTTTGGCCGCCTGAAAGTTCAAACGGTGATTTTTCAAGAATCCCGGCATCCAGGCCTACGGCTTCAATTACTCTCATTATTTCGCTGCGGATCTGCTCCTCCGGAATTTTCTGTTTGTAGAGTCCAAAGGCAATATCTTTATATACCGTTTCATCAAACAATTGATGCTCGGGATATTGAAATACGACACCAACGTGCCGCCTGAGTTCCTTCAGATTTTTCCCGGCAGTGTCGGCGCCGTTGATCAGGACACGTCCTGAAGTCGGCTTCAACAGCCCGTTGAAATGCTGTATCAGCGTCGATTTTCCGGAACCGGTATGTCCAATGATCCCGGCGAATTCACCATCATTTATAGTAAGGTTGATATCCTTCAATGCTGTTTTTTCGAACGGTGTTCCCTGCATATATATATATGAAAGATTTTCTATTATGATCGGCATTTACTACTCCCTTATCCAATATGTCAACCCCTGGCCGCAGATATGTGACGCTTACCCTGGCGAATGCATCGGACGGCTTTTATGGGTACAATCATATTATAATAATACCGGGGATAACTGCAAGCTTTTTTTCTTGTATCCAGTGCGTAGAATTAACAAATTTGAGCCTGCTTGTTTCAAAAAATCCCTTATGATATAGTTATGAATAGATTCCTTTGACAAAGATATCCTATTACAGCATACATATAGCCAAGGCCGTTTTGGGCTACATAACATTTTAATTATTCTGCAGGTCAGGAAGAGGCAATCATGAACGAGCATTATTACACAGAACAACCGACATCGGAAATCAAGGAAAAGAATTTCACAGCAGAAATCAATGGCGTTGAACTATCCTTCACATCGGTCAGCGGGGTTTTCTCGCACGAGAGCAAGGTGGACAGGGCGTCCGAGTTGCTGATCGAGACCTTCAGTCCAACCGGAAAGTCCGTGCTTGACCTCGGCTGCGGATATGGAGCTGTGGGACTATTTATAAAAGCGCGGTATCAGGGGCAGATCGTCTGCCTTTCAGATATCAATGAAAGAGCGGTGGATTATTCACGGCGGAATGCTTCGAAGAACAGGCTGGAGGTAAAAGCCGTCAAAAGTGACCTGTATTCTGAATTTGAAGGAACAGCCTTCGATGATATTGTGACTAATCCGCCGATTGCTGCAGGAAAGACGCTCCTGATACAGCTGATCAATGAAGCATACGACCACCTCAATCCAAAAGGTGCGCTTTGGCTGGTCGCCTTTCACAACAAGGGCGGTTCGACATTGAAGGGAATCATGAAGAATCGTTTCGGAAATGTGGAAGATATGGAGAAAAGCGGCGGAATAAGGGTGTATAAGTCAATTCGAATTATCTAAAAACATAATATAAAATACAAGGAGAACGGTTCAATACAAAGGGGACGGTCCGAAACCACTGAAAAAGTACTGTTTCTGAAAAAATACCAACGAAGTTATGCGGGTTTCAAGCATCAAATTTCAGAAATAAGTGACTTTTTCAGCAATCTCGAACCGTCCCCCCTTGTACTTCTATGAATCCATAATCCCAGTAGAGTGCGTTGGAATCGTCCTTTATAAAATGAATGTTATGATTGCTGCTGGTTAAGGTACATAGTCAGGCACTGTATCGCCTCATCCACTGTGAGGATATCCTGCGGGAAATCGTAACCTGCTTTGTTCAGTTCATACATTAGTTCTGTCACCTGTGGGACATCAAGTCCCAGGCTTTTTATTTTTTCAACGTCTTTGAAGACTTCCTTTGGAGTTCCAAGCAATATGCCTTCACCGGAATCGATCACGAGGATTCTGTCGGCTTTACTGGCTTCATCCATATGGTGGGTAATATGAACGATTGTGATGCCCTCTTCCTTATTCAACTTCCTTAAGATGCACATAACCTCTTTCCTGCCGATTGGATCAAGCATGGCAGTGGCTTCATCAAGCACGATACATTTCGGCTTCATGGCCAGGATTCCTGCGATTGCGACCCTTTGCTTCTGTCCACCCGATAGCAGATGAGGAGCATGCTTTTTATATTCCGACAAACCTATCGTTTCAAGTGCTTCATCTACACGAATCCTGATCTCCAGAGGCGGAACGCCAAGATTTTCCGGGCCGAATGCGACATCCTCTTCAACGACCGTACCGACGATCTGATTGTCGGGGTTTTGAAAGACCATGCCCGTAGAACTTCTGACATCCCAAAGCTGTTCCTCATTCATCGTATTGATCCCATTGACAATGACGGTCCCGACATCAGGCAGAAGCAATGCGTTAAACATCTTCGCCAGTGTGGACTTCCCGGAACCATTCCTTCCAAGTATCGCAAGGAATTCGCCCTGTCCGATCGACAGGCTCACATCCTGCAGTGCAGTTACGTCATGCCGGTCCTCACTATGCGCTTTATATACGTAGCTCACATGATTGACTTCAATTATGTTCTTTTCACCTGACACACCAGCATACCCCATTTCAAGATCCTAAAAGTGGTAATTCAAAGCAAGAACCGTCCCCTCTTTGAATTTAGGTGAGCTTCTCCGGCAATGACTTTGCAGGAGTGTCACCTTTCCACATACAAACAAAATTAGGGATTGTACCGTAAACGGCAATCCCTATTATTGTAATACAATTTTTAGCCAAGCCTTTATTATTTTGTAAGTTCAAGTATTGCGGCCTCAGCTGCGTCGCCTCTTCTTGGCCCGAGTCTGTAGATTCTTGTGAATCCGCCGTTGATATCCTTGAATTTAGGTGCGATCTCATCAAACAGCTTATCAACAATGTTGATATAGTTGCCTTTTTCATCCTTAATCCTGTATACCCAGTTCATAGCTCTTCTTCTGGCATTTAGTCTTGTGGGGTTGTCAACTGTTACCATGTCAGTCTTGATTTCCCTGTCGACTACTGAATACTTCCTGCCATTCTTTGAAGTAGCAGCCTTGGTTAACTTCTTTCCCTTGCTGTCAACTTTCACTACGCTGATTTTGATTTGCTTGGACGTTATATTGCCGATTTCCTTGATAGCCATGGCAATGAGCTTCTCAGCAATTGCCGCGACTTCCTTTGCTCTTGCTTCGGTGGTTTCTATTTTACCGTTCTGAAGTAACGCAGTAACCTGACTTTTAAGCATCGCTTTTCTCTGATCGGTTGCACGTCCCAACTTCCTCTGTGTTGGCATTTTAACTTTACCTCCCTAAAAACTTTTTCAATCCTCGCTTGGTGCGAGTGACAATGAAAGGGCATGAAGCTTCTGGAGTACTTCTTCAAGTGACTTTCTACCCAGGTTTCTTACCTTCATCATGTCTTCTTCAGTCCTGTTGGTTAAATCCTCAACAGTATTGATACCGGCTCTTTTCAAGCAATTATATGATCTAACGGAAAGGTCAAGTTCCTCTATTGTCATTTCGAGGACCTTTTCCTTTTTGGTTTCTTCCTTCTCAACCATTATTTCCGTATGCTTTGCGTGATCCGAAAGGTCTATGAACAGGTTAAGATGTTCGCTCAATATCTTTGCTCCGAGGCTTATGGCTTCATCCGGCTTTATACTGCCGTTCGTCCAGACTTCAAGAGTAAGCTTGTCGTAATCTGTAACCTGACCTACACGGGTATTTTCCACCGTATAGTTTACTTTCCTTACAGGCGTATATATTGAATCAACAGGTATTATTCCTATTGGTTGTCCTGTCTGCTTGTTTTTTTCCGCCGGTATGTACCCTCTGTTCTTATTGAGTACCAGTTCCATGTAAAACCTGTGTTCCCCGTTCAATGTACAGATATGAAGATCCGGATTGAGTATTTCCACATCGGAATCCGCCTTGATATCCCCTGCTGTAACAGCGCCTTCACCATCCGCATCGACATAAACGATCTTCGGTCCGTCACTGAAAAGCTTCATCGACAGGTTCTTTACGTTGAGAATGATTTCAGTAACATCCTCGATAACACCAGGGACAATAGAGAACTCATGAAGTACTCCATCAACCTTGATTGAGGTCACTGCCACGCCTGGCAGAGAAGACAAAAGTATTCTTCTGAGGGAATTCCCCAAAGTGATACCATAGCCTCTTTCCAGTGGTTCAATAACAAACTTTCCGTAGCCGTTGTCTTCCGTAGACTGTACACATTCGATTTTTGGTTTTTCTATTTCGATCAACAAAAACCCTCCCTTAACTGGCAATTTTGTTTATATGAGGGCAACTGATTCGCAATCCTTATATCATATTCAGTACTTGCCATTTAATACCCTGCTGCTAAATTCTGCGGTATAGTCAGTTGCTTGCCTGGCCATGAGGAGCGGAACTTTGGTCGCGCTCCTTCTGGCCTTGTTAACTGGTCATTACCGATGGACATCGTTTCGCAGCTGCGAAGCCGAGTCCCGATTCAGGTATAAATAGAGCGGTACTTTCCTACTACTTGGAATACAATTCAACAATGAGATGTTCTCTGATCGGAAGATCGATCTCTTCCCTTGCAGGAAGCGACACAACCTTGCCGCTAAGATTCTCAGCATCAAATTCCAGCCATTTCGGGACTACCTTGCCGCCTGCAATTTCAACAATAGATTTTACTTTCTCAGAACTCTTGAATTTGTCCTTTATAGCGACGATATCACCGGGTTCAAGAAGTATGGAAGGTATATTTACCTTCTTGCCATTGACTGTGAAATGTGCGTGTGTGACAAGCTGTCTTGCCTCAGGTCTTGATGTTGCAAGACCAAGTCTGTATACAACATTGTCCAACCTGCTTTCAAGTATCTTCAAGAGGTTTTCACCAGTAATACCCTTTTGCTTGACAGCCATTCCGAAGTAACCTCTGAACTGGCTTTCAAGAATTCCGTAGAACCTTCTTGCTTTCTGCTTTTCACGCAGCTGAATACCGTATTCTGACATTTTCTTTTTTTGTTGTCCATGTTGTCCTGGAGCATATGCTCTTTTAGACACAGCACATTTGTTCGTATAGCACCTTTCGCCTTTGAGGAAGAGCTTTTCGCCTTCTCTGCGGCAAAGCCTGCAAGATGCATCAGTATATCTTGCCATCTATTCTAACACCTCCATATTACACTCTTCTTCTCTTGGGTGGCCTACATCCGTTATGGGGAATAGGCGTTACGTCCTTGATAAGGCTCACATCGAGTCCAGCAGCCTGCAAAGCTCTAATAGCAGCTTCTCTTCCAGCGCCTGGTCCTTTTACATAAACTTCAACGGTCTTGAGACCATGTTCCATTGCAGCTTTTGATGCAGTTTCTGCAGCTGTCTGTGCAGCAAACGGTGTGCTCTTTTTTGATCCCCTGAAGCCCAAACCGCCTGCGCTGGCCCATGAAAGCGCATTTCCTGCTGTATCGGTGATTGTTACTATTGTATTATTAAATGATGAACGGATATGTGCAGCACCACGTTCAATATTTTTACGTTCCCTTTTTTTCCTGGTGACTCTCTTAACACCAGCAGTTTTTGTTGCCATTCGGTCGTCAACCTCCTTTTATACCGTTTTCTTTCTTTGAACTCCTACAGTCTTCTTAGGGCCTTTTCTTGTCCTTGCATTGGTCTTGGTCCTCTGACCCCTCAGCGGCAAGCCTTGCCTGTGCCTTCTGCCTCTGTAGCAGCCGATTTCGATCAATCTCTTGATATTAAGGGAAACTTCCCTTCTGAGGTCGCCTTCTACCTTGTATTCTTTGTCAATAGTTTCTCTGAGTCTGCTTATCTCATCATCCGTCAAATCCCTAACTCTTGTGTCTGGGTTTACAGCCGTCTTTTTTAATATCTCATTGGCTTTACTTCTTCCCAAACCAAAGATGTAAGTCAATCCAATTTCCACCCTTTTTTCTCTGGGCAGATCAACTCCGGCAATACGTGCCATCTTGTCAAACACCTCCAAATTAATTCCTAAACCGCTTTTGCAACCTGAGCTGAATTTACATTGTAAAATCAGCTGTAATGGTAAATTTGCTTCATATTGTTTCCGAGGCAATACACTCAAATCCGGCAAATACCTTTTAAAGTACATGCCCTAAGTATACGGGCCTTTTATTTATCAATCAACACCTGGATCATGTTTGGAAACCCGAACATGCAGCCGCTCCAAGGTGGTCAATTCAATGTCAGAAAGGGAAATTGACAGTGCGCAGCGCGTACTCTATACAAGAATGCCACTTAACGCATATTCATTTACATGAATATCACTGAGACTGCAAATCAAGCCAAAATTATATCACAACATATTAAGTAATACAAGGCCTAATCCTTCCAACCATCAATTATCCATCTTTCCTATCCCTGTTTCTGTTTGTGCTTTGGGTTTTCACAAATTACCATTACTCTGCCTTTTCTTCTTATAATCTTGCATTTCTCACACATAACTTTTACAGACGGTTTTACTTTCATTTTAAACCCTCCTATAGATTTATTTCGCTCTCCACGTTATTCTTCCACGGGTTAGATCATATGGCGACAACTCAAGTGTCACCTTGTCACCCGGTAAAATTCTTATGAAATTCATTCTGAGCTTGCCTGAAATGTGAGCAAGCACCTTGTGACCATTCTCAAGTTCTACCTGAAACATCGCATTAGGCAATGCTTCAACAATTTTTCCCTCAACTTCAATTACATCATCCTTCGACAAAACTCAAAACCTCCTTTTAAAGCAACTGCCATATCATTATTTATTTTGATGTATATCCAGGCCCGCAAGAGCTTTACGCATTTCAGCATTCGATACCCTTATGCCGCTCTTCAGTTTTTCCTCAACACTTTGCACCTTTTCATCCGTTGCTTTGAGATGCTTGATTTTCTTCTTTTTAGGTTTCTCGACCCTGCGAAGATCGCCATCCGAAATTTCCACAAAGAGATCATCGATCACTCTGATTACAACAAATTTTCTTCCAGTGTCCCTACCTGCCTGGGAAATAACTACTTGACCTAAAGCTATACTCAAAAACCCTCACCTCTGAGTTTTGTCAATATGAACGGTTCGTCATCTGTTATGCAAATCGTGTTTTCATAGTGCGCAGAAAATCTGCCGTCTATTGTAACCATTGTCCATTTGTTATCGAGCGGTTTTACTTCATAACTGCCCAGATTGACCATGGGTTCTATGGCTATTGTCATCCCTGCTTCAAGTCTTGGGCCTCTTTCACGCGTTACATAATTGGGTATTTGGGGAGGTTCCCAAAGTTCTCTTCCTATGCCGTGTCCTACATAATCGCGCACAACGGAATAACCGACTTGTTCGGCACATTGCTGAACAGCTCTGGAAATATCCACAATCCGGTTCCCCTTCACAGCGTTTTTCATACCCTCACGGAAGCTTTGTTCTGTTACCTTAATGAGTTTCAACGCCTCCTCAGAGACTTTCCCGACAGGGAACGTCCTTGCAGCATCACCGTGAAATCCGCCATAACAGGCTCCTATGTCAACACTTATAATATCTCCATCTTTTAACTCTCTTAAACCCGGAATACCATGTATAACTTCATTGTTTACTGATGCGCAGATTGCAGCAGGAAAATCAATCCCGCCTCGTATTGCACATTTTACACCTTTGAAGGTAGGGGTGGCATTCTGGCTTAATATATACCGTTCCGCTATATTGTCAAGCTCCTTCGTAGTGATGCCGGGTCTTACCGCTTCTTCGATCCGCTTGAGCGTACCTGCTACGATCTCACCTGCATTGCCCATTAATTCAATTTCCGCTTTTGACTTTATCGATATCATTTCTCCAAACCCAATACCTTATATACTTCCGTCTTGGTGTCCTCAATCCTGATCTTTCCCTCTGCTACCACCAATTTGCCTTTTGCCTTGTAATAGCCGATCAATGGTTCTGTCTGGTTATGATAGGTTTTCAGCCGGTTGATCACCGTTTCTTCACGGTCATCTTCCCTCTGTACCAGCTTTGTTCCACAGACCAGGCAAATACCTTTTTGGGTTTCTTCCATGTAATCAACATGATAACTTGCATTACATTCAGGACAAACTCTTCTTCCTGAAAGCCTTTTGGTGATCACTTCATCATTGACGGCAAGATCCAGCACGCAATCCAATGCTGTATCCATTTCAGCCAATATGTTATCCAGACATTCCGCCTGAGCTATTGTACGGGGAAACCCATCGAGTATGAACCCTTTTTTGCAGTCATCCTGCTGCAGTCTGTCTTTTACGATCCCTATCGTAACTTCATCTGGGACAAGAGCGCCCTTGTCGATGTACTCCTTTGCAAGCTTGCCCAAAGTTGTTCCACCTTTTATATTGCTTCTGAATATATCACCGGTGGAAATGTGGGGAACCTGAAGCTTCTCTGCCAGATTCACCGCCTGTGTCCCTTTACCCGCACCTGGTGCACCCAATATAACAAGTTTCATTTCACTCTCCCATAGGCATTTGTTGTCGGCAAAAGCCTTCCCGCGCAAATTTCGCTACGATTTCGCTTTACACGCAAATTTTGATGCAATATCGCGTGCATTAAAGCCGGTTCGGCAGCTATACCGAGTTGATATAACTGCTCGAGCCGATTATATAATTTATTCCAGGAATCCTTTGTAATGTCTCATCAGCATCTGTGATTCAATCTGCTTCACAGTATCGAGAGCAACGCCGACAAGAATCAGTACGGCCGTACCGCCAAACCACAGTCCTGATATCCCGGTTATATTACCGACTATAATCGGGAATATTGTAATTACTGCAAGGAACAAGCCGCCAAACCATGTGATTCTGTTAAGTACCTTGGAAATATAGTCGGAGGTGGCTTTACCCGGTCTGTAGCCCGGTATGAAACCGCCGTTCTTCTTCATGTTGTTCGCAATCTCAATCGGGTTGAACTGAATCACCGAATAGAAGAACGTGAAGAACATGATCATTAACGCATAAACTATAGCATAAAGCCAATTCTTTTCCGGATTTTTAAACAGGTTTACAAACCAATTGTCCGAATTTGCAAAAAACATTGTAACAATCGTAGACGGAAACATCATGATGGACATGGCAAATATGATTGGAATAACACCAGCCAGGTTAACCTTGATTGGCAGATGTGTACTCTGTCCGCCATACATCTTTCTTCCAACGACACGCTTTGCATATTGGATCGGTATCCTTCTCTCCGCCTGTTGTACCCATATGACGCCTGCAATGATGGCTACAAATACAGCAAGTATGAGTATGATAACGATGATCCCGAACACGCCTGTGCCGAAGTTGCCGAGTTTGTAGTTGTCAATGATCGATAGTGCACCCTGCGGTCCTCTTGAAACAATACCGGCAAATATGATCAGCGATATACCGTTTCCGATACCGAATTCGTTGATTTGTTCACCAAGCCACATAAGGAACGCAGTACCTGCAGTAAAGGTAAGAACGATTGTCAGGAAGCTCCAAACAGAACCACCGTCGCTTACGCCTCCCTGAGCCTGCAATGTGATATAAAGCGCAACAGCCTGCACGAATCCAAGTACGACTGTGCCGTACCTCACATACTGCTGTATGATCTTTCTCCCTTCGTCGCCTTCCTTCTGCAATCTTTCCAGTGAAGGGATGGCAACGGTCAACAGCTGCATGATAATTGACGAGTTGATGTATGGTGTAATACTCATTGCAAAGATTGTTGCAAGTTTGAAAGCGCCGCCTGATACGATATCAAGGAATCCGCCAAGTGAACCGGCCGAGTTAAGCAGATCGGAAAACTTCTGTGCGTCAATTCCAGGATTAGGTATATGTGAGCCTATCCTGTATACAATAAGCATTGCTACGGTGAATAGGATCTTTTTGCGCAAATCAGGGATTTTCCACGCATTACGCAGAGTCTCCAGCATTCCGCCCATACTATACCACCTCTACCTTTCCTCCTGCAGCTTCAATTTTCTCAGAAGCTGTCTTTGTGAATCTTGCTGCCTGAACAGTAAGCTTCTTTGTAAGTACGCCGTTTCCAAGAACAGAAACGCCGTCATACAATTTCTTTGCCATTCCCTTTTCCTTAAGGAGTTCGCCGTTAACAACGGTACCATCCTCAAACACATTCAAGGATGACACGTTTATTTCTTCATAAACATTTGCAAAGTCTTTATTGTTGAAGCCTCTCTTGGGTACTCTTCTATAGAGAGGCATCTGTCCGCCTTCGAAACCTGGTCTTACTCCGCCGCCGGCACGAGCATTCTGACCCTTGTGGCCGTGACCGCCGGTCTTTCCGTTACCGGAACCAACGCCTCTGCCTTTTCTGGTCGATGCTTTTTTCGCACCCGCTACAGGATGCAATTCATGTAGTTTCAACTTCTACACCTCCCTTATATCTCTTCTACGGATACCAAGTGCGATACCGTTTTTATCATTCCTCTGATCTGAGGATTATCCAGTTGTTCAACTGAACTTCTGATCTTATGCAAACCAAGAGCCTTTACTGTTGCCTTCTGGTTTGCCTTTGATCTGTTAATGCTTTTCACAAGTATAATTTTAAGTTTAGCCACTATAGTATCCTCCTAACCCAGTATTTCTTCAACGGTTTTACCGCGAAGTCTGGCTACCTCATCAACTGTTTTAAGCTGAGAAAGTGCCTGAATAGTTGCGTTAACCATGTTGATAGGGTTGTTGGACCCGAGTGACTTCGTCCTGATATCGTGGATACCAGCCAATTCGAGAACCGCCCTTACAGGGCCGCCTGCGATAACACCAGTACCAGGTCCTGCTGGTTTCAGAAGTACTCTTCCTGCGCCATACACACCGATTGCTTCATGCGGGATCGTAGTCTCAACAAGCGGAATCTTTATCAGATTCTTCTTTGCATCGTCTATTCCCTTTCTGATAGCATCAGGAATTTCAGTAGCCTTGCCCATTCCGCTTCCGATATAGCCGTTTTCATCACCGACTACAACGAGAGCACTAAAACGGAAGTTTCTACCGCCCTTTACAACTTTGGTGACACGTCCTATTTTAACGACCTTTTCTTTAAGATCCAATGCTCCAGCATCAATACGCTGCAATTTTCATCCCTCCTCATTCAATTACTTGTTCCCTAAAAATCAAGTCCTGCTTCTCTTGCACCTTCAGCGAGCTCCTTGATTCTACCATGATACAGATAGCCGCCTCTGTCGAAAACAACCTGCTTAACGCCCTTTTCAACAGCCTTCTGAGCGATCAGTTTGCCGACTTCCTTGGCTGCTTCCTTGTTTCCGCCAGTGGCGAGTTTGCCCTTTAATGCTTCATCAAGTGTGGATGTCGCGACAAGAGTAGTTCCTGTCGTATCATCTATAATCTGCACGTATATATTGTTTAAGCTTCTGAAAACATTGAGCCTTGGACGCTCAGGTGTGCCCTCGATTTTCTTGCGCACCCTGTCATGTTTCCTCAGCCTGATTTCGTTTTTGTTAGGCTTGTTAATCATTTTGTCAACTCCCTCCTACTTCTTGCCTTTGGCGCCGGTCTTACCTTCTTTGCGCCTGATTACCTCGTAATCATACTTGATGCCCTTGCCCTTATAGACTTCAGGCGGTCTCTTAATCCTGATCTTCGCGGCAAATTCACCAACCTCCTGCTTGTCACAACCCTTGACGATAAGCTTGTTCGGTGTGGGAACATCAACTGAAATCCCATCCGGCTCATCCATTTCTACCGGGTGTGAATAGCCAAGAGTTAAAACGAGTTTCTTTCCCTGCTTTTGAGCCCTATAGCCGACACCGTTTATTTCAAGTGTCTTTTCAAAACCTTTAGTGACTCCATCCACCATGTTGCTCACCAGAGTCCTTGTCAATCCATGAAGGGATCTATGCATCTTGCTGTCGGAAGGCCTCTCAACGATGACCTTTGTGCCGTCTTTTTTAATTATCATATCCTTGTGCAGTTCTTTTGTCAAAGTGCCCTTGGGACCTTTTACAGTCACAATGCTATCTTTTATATCGACATTTACATCTGCGGGTATTTCAATAGGCATTTTACCTATTCTTGACATTTAAAGCACCTCCTGTTCTTAATATTACGAGCTCTTTCGAACCCTTTTCAGAATCTACTTGTTACCAGATAAACGCAAGTACTTCCCCGCCTACGCCTTCAGCTCTTGCTTTCTTATCCGTCATGATTCCCCTTGATGTGGAAATAACTGCGACGCCAAGTCCCCCAAGAACCTTCGGCAGTTCGTCCTTGTTCGCATAAACCCTTAAACCGGGCTTGCTGATTCTCTTGATACCAGTTATTACTTTCTGTTTGTTTGCAGCGTATTTAAGTGAAATCCTTATAAGTCCCTGCTTGTCATCTTCTATTAGCTCGACGTTTTTAACAAATCCTTCGTCCAATAATATACGGGCAATATCCTTTTTAATATTCGACGACGGGATGTCAACTGTTTCGTGCTTTGCTGAGCTGGCATTTCTGACTCTTGTCAACATGTCAGCGATAGCGTCTGTAATATGCATATGTTTAACCTCCTTCCAAAGATTGTTACCAGCTGGCTTTCTTCACGCCAGGTATCTGCCCTTTATACGCCAGAAGTCTGAAGCACAAACGGCATACTCCGAACTTCCTCATGTACGCATGAGGCCTACCGCAAAGCTTACATCTGCTATATGCCCTGGTACTGTATTTGGCGACTCTTTGCTGCTTAATTATCATTGATTTCTTTGCCACGTTTATCCTCCTTTCATCGGGGACATTCCTTGGTATGGACTTTGAAGGTGTGTCCCCATTCCTTGACCGACATTCCTTGGTATTGGACATCAGGGACATTCCTTGGTATGGACTTTGAAGGTGTGTCCCTATTCCTTGTTAAGGTGTGTCCCCATACCTTGACCGTCATTCCTTGGTAATGGACTCATCTTCAGGGACATTCCTTTTTCAGGATCTTTGAAGGTGTGTCCCTGTACCTTGAATTCCCCTAACCTTTTAACCCTGAGTGAACGGCATTCCCATAAGTCTCAGAAGCTCTTTTGCTTCCTCATCTGTCTTGGCAGTAGTAACAAACACGATATCCATGCCTCTTACCTTATCTACCTTATCATACTCAATTTCCGGGAACATAATTTGTTCCTTCACACCCATTGAGAAATTTCCTCTTCCGTCAAAGGAATTTACCGATATCCCCCTGAAGTCTCTTACTCTTGGAAGTGCTACATTGAACAGTTTGTCTACGAATTCATACATTTTGCTGCTGCGAAGTGTAACCTTGCAGCCGATATTCATACCCTGTCTCAGCTTGAAGTTCGCGATGGATTTCTTAGCTTTCGTAATAACCGGCCTTTGACCCGTTATGATTGCCAGATCATTCACAGCTGCGTCCATTGCCTTCGGGTTGTCTTTTACTTCACCTACACCCATATTCAATACTACTTTTTCAAGTTTGGGTATCTGCATTGTGCTGCTATATTTAAACTTTGCCTGCATTGCAGGAATTACTTCCCCAATATATTTATCCTTAAGCCTGGCCATTAGACCTTAACCTCCTTTCAAGAAGAATATCCTAGTCTTCTTTTGATTCTTTTTGTGTGTCAATGATCTCTCCGCATCTTTTACATACACGATCCTTCTGACCGTCTTCATGCACAAGCTTGGAGATCTTGGTCGGAGCCTTGCACCTCTCGCATATCAACATAACCTTTGAGCTGTTGATCGGGGATTCCTGATGGATGATTCCGCCAGCCTGGTACCTGCTTCTGGGTTTCTTATGCTTTGTCGACATGTTTACGCCCTCTATGAGAACCATCATATCGGCCGGGTTGACTGAAAGCACCTTGCCTTTTTTACCCTTATCCTTGCCTGAGAGTACGTAAACATTATCTCCCTTTTTAACATGTATATTATTTGCCAATTTAAGCCGCCTCCTCTCCTTGGATGTTTTAGAGGTAATTCGCGCCACTGTGGCGCTAAACATCCGCCTTGGATGTTTTAAATGAAATCCGCGTCATGGACGCTAAACATCCGCCTTGGATGTTTTAAATGAAATCCGCACTATAAAGCGCTAAACATCCTACCTTATAGAACTTCTGGTGCGAGTGACAGTATCTTCATATAATCCTTGTCTCTCAGCTCTCTCGCAACAGGGCCAAAAATACGTGTTCCTTTGGGGTTTTTATCTTCTTTTATGATAACTGCAGCGTTCTCATCAAACTTGATATACGAACCATCAGGCCTTCTTACGCCCTTCCTGGTACGCACTATGACACATTTGACTACTTCACCTTTTTTTACAACTCCGCCGGGTGTTGCACTTTTAACCGAAGCAACTATTACGTCACCTATATTGGCATATTTCCTCCAAGAGCCGCCAAGCACCTTGATGCACATCATTTCTTTGGCTCCTGTGTTATCTGCTGATTTTACCATCGACTGAACCTGTATCATGCCAGTACCTCCTTCCAGTTATACTTCACTTTGAAATCGGCTGCTATTTAGCCTTTTCTACGATTTCAACGAGCCTCCACCTTTTTTCCTTGCTAAGCGGGCGAGTCTCCATAACTTTAACTTTATCACCGTTCTTGCATTCGTTATTTTCATCATGAGCCTTCAGTTTGTAAGTCCTCTTGACGATTTTCTTGTACAAGGGGTGTTTTACTCTTGTCTCTATAGCAACAACAATCGTTTTGTCCATCTTGTCGCTGACTACCTTGCCGATCCTGGTTTTCCTTAATGCTCTATCTTCCAAGCAGGATGCCTCCTTTCATCTAATAAAATCTCGGGAGCATCAAGCTCCTTTCGATTTTGGCCGGTTAAACTTTAACTGCCTTTATTTCTCGTTCCTTTATTATTGTTTTGACCCGAGCGATTGATTTCTTGCAATCATTTAACCTCATAGGATTTTCCAGTTGGTTCGTGACAAGCTGGAAACGTAGTTTGAACAGCTCGGATTTAAGCTCGCTCAATTCCTTCTGAAGCTCTTCCTGCGTCTTATCTCTCATTTCACTGGCTTTCATTTGCGTCACCACCCATTTCAGTATCGCGGGCTATGAATTTACACTTGATAGGAAGTTTGTGCATTGCAAGTCTCATAGCTTCCTTTGCCGTTTCCTCCGTCATTCCCGCAATTTCAAATAATACTCTTCCCGGCTTGACTACTGCCACCCAGTATTCAGGTGAGCCCTTACCACTACCCATGCGGGTTTCGGCTGGCTTCTTCGTAACCGGCTTGTCAGG